>Ga0209481_10000072_pt1 | contig 48915 bp, 70 predicted proteins | sample SoiMetdeltSBSDD3_FD_187598 | JGI IMG/M metagenome (GOLD analysis project Ga0209481, IMG submission 187598) | Bulk soil microbial communities from a Populus tree surrounding site in Tennessee, USA - Soil MetaG P. deltoides SBSDD3 (SPAdes) (version 2) | ecosystem: Environmental > Terrestrial >...
CTTTACATGGACCAGCTACGAGCCGAACAAGAGCGCAAGGGCGCCCCAGAACCGACACCGACGCCGCCCCCATCGCAGTCCCACGTCGAAGAATCCATCCTCGAGAAGTGGAAAAAGGAGTAAAAGCGAGCCCGGGCCATGATCCGCGAGCCGAGCCGCGAGCCTTCAGCGTGCCACAAGCATCGAGTAACCCAACCTTCGATCAGCGTGCCACCATATTCTAGCAACCCACCTCCCATCAGCGTGCTATGAAGTCCTAGGGAGCGACTAATGACTGACCGAGACTCACAGATCACCGCCCTCCGCTGCATGGTCAGCGGGGCCTACGATCTCCAGATGCTTCGAATGCAGGCCGGTTTGCGCCTGTGCGCAAACTTCCGCGCCAAACTAGGCCTCATCAAGCCCGACCCGCAATCCGAGGCCGCCGAAGAGGAGGCCGAGAAGATCATTGACCGCATCCGTACCTCCTATCGAACACTCACAGAGGGCGTGGCACGGAACCGCACCCTCCCCGAACGGGAGGGCTTCACCGGCGACGAGCTGATCTCCGACTACTCTGAGCTAGTCCTAACGAATCAGTTCTTCCAAATTGAGCGCCAGGAACGCGTCCAGTTTCAACAGCTCCTCCTTCTTCTAGAGGGCATCCCCATCTACGATACTTACCTCTCCCAGGTCTACGGCATCGGCCCAGCTATGGCCGGAGTCCTCATCACCTACTTCAACCCCCACAAGGCCCGGCACATTTCTAGCTTCTGGAAGTACGCGGGGCTGGATGTGGCCGGGGGCAGCGGTCGGTCCCGCCGCAAGGAACACCTCGTCCAGCGCGAGTACACCACTGCCGCTGGCGACACCGCACTCCGCGACAGCGTCACCTACAACCCATTTCTCAAGTCCAAACTGATGGGAGTCCTCACCGGCGGGTTCATGCGGAAGGCCTCACCCTGGCGCGCCGTATACGATGACTACAAGAACCGCCTCGAGACCGATCCTGCCCGCGAGCGCTGCAGCACCAACGACTGGAAGAAACGCCGCAAGGCCGGGGAGGACGTCAGCCGCCTCTGGACGCCCGGTCGCATTAACAACGCTGCCAAGCGGTACATGGTCAAGATGTTTCTTGCGGAGTTCTGGGTCCGGTGGCGCACCCTCGAAGGCCTCCCCGTGACCGAGCCCTACGCAGTGGCCAAGCTCGGTCACTCATACCATGCGAGCGCCACGTCGAGCGCGCCATGATCCTCGAGAGAGCGCGCCACTGAGTGTTTATAGATAGTATCACGGTGCGGTATCATGATAGGTGCGACACTTTGCCGCATTGAAAGGGGCCCATGTTGCATGGCAATATAGGCCCTTGGGGCCGACTCAACGCCCCCACAACCCCTAGGAGCGACACATGACTGATCCGAGAAGCAATCTGATTGCGCCTCTGACGGTGCAGGATATCCAGAGCGATCCCTCTCACAAGCCCCTGTGGTGGAGATCGAGAGGGACCTGCTTCGATTGGGCCTCTGAGTTGGTCAATAGCTCGGCAGCTGATGAAGTGATGGTCGAGTGGGGCAAGGCTCTCAAGCCGATCCTTAACAAGTAGTTCCATCGGGCTGCCCGAAAGGGCAGCCCTCCCTTGCTCGCAGCCACCAAAGGCATCGACCAATGAACTCGCACAACGCCGACCCCACACTTCCCCATATCGCCGTCCACTTGCACTCGCAATCCTGTCTGTCCTGTGGCCACACCGCCCGATGGAGCAAAGTCTACGAGTCCATCACTCAAGGCAACACCCTGCGCCGCCTAATGCCCGCCCGCTCCCGCGCCGCATGGCCCACCGATTACGAGATCATCGCCACTTCCATGCCCATCGAGTATGTGCCGATCTGCTTCTCTTGCATCGATGCCGCAAAAGTGGAGCCTGACCACGAGGCCCACAAACGCTGGCAAGAGACCCTGATGCGCAAGCGCGAGGAGGCCAAAGCCCAAAGCGCAGCCCCCGCGCCAAAAGCCACCGCCCCCACAATCGACATGCTATAAGGGAGCAATGAACATGAAACACGTCACGATGATGGGCGCCGTCTGGCGCATCAATGAAAAGAACTTTCGCAAGCTGCAAGACGAACTGAAACGCACTGGCGCGGTCGAGAACATGGATCGCTACGGCAAAGAGATCGTCGATCGTCTCTACACGATCAGCGAGATCGAATCCGAACTGCAAAACTGAAACCCAAACCCGAAAGGACCAAGCTCAATGCTACACGAAGACCAAACCCCAGCTATCCGCTCTGGCATCCCCGCCCGCATTTCGACTCAGCGCGACATCATTTTGCTCGACTGCTCGAGCTCCATGATCTCGCAATGGACCGACATTTGCAAGGCAATCGACGCCTACGTCCAATGCCTGCAATGGGACAAGATTAATACCTCGATCTATGTCGTCGGCTTTAGCAGCGGCGGCATGGACGTGTGCTACCGCGACTGCCACGTCAACGACTGGCAGCCCCTTGTCGTGGACCACATTCCTCAAATCCAGCCGACCGGCGGCATGACACCATTATATGATGGAATCCAGCTCGCCTGCTGGCGCCTCCGCGACGAAGCCCCGAGCAAGGCCCATTTGACCATCGCGACCGACGGCGACGAAAATGACAGCAAGTTCACCGACCTCGACCAAGCCTCCGGCTTCTTGAACTGGGCCCGCGCCCAAGGCTATCAGGTCACCTTCCTCGGCTGCGACTTCAACAACGAAAAGCTCGGAGCCTCGCTTGGAGCCAATCCGGGCAACACCGTTAGCGTCCAAAAGGCTCTGCTCGAGGAGGCCGCAAAATCCCTGGCCAAAAAGCGCACACGTTACTCTCAATTTGGCACCTCAATGGAGTTCGATGACGACGAGCGCTCCCACTTCGGCGGCATGTTGACCGACCAAACCGGGAGCAGAGAGGACCAATGACCGGGCCCGGCAACGGAGCAGATAAGGGTGAGGCGTTTAGCCTCACCCGGCTCATCAAGCTCTTGAAGCTCACAACCTCGACCAACAACGCCGAGGCGCTCCTTGCCATGCGCAAGGCCAACGAAGAGCTCAAAAAGCTGAACAAAGACTGGGAGGAAATCCTCACCGGCCGCATCATGGTTGTGGGCGACCCCTTCGCCGCCACCGCGCGCCCCACCATTAGGCCGAGCGCTCCGCCCCAGCCGAAGCCGGCACCCCCGCCGCCTCGCAGCTTTTCCTGCTACGACTGCGGCATGGCTCTGCGCGCGGCCCAAGTCCACTACCACGCTGGCCACAAGTACTGTCTAGCTTGCTATCAAAAGGCCACGACTGTCCCCTGCGCCGATTGTGGCATGCGCACCTCCAACTTCCGAGTCCCCACCTATGGACCGCGGCACGGCCAAAAGCTCTGCCCATCCTGCTACACCAACGCCACCAACGCCAAATCAACCACCATTACAAACAAATTCGGCAAAGCCTGCATTTCCTGCGGCACCTGGGTCGAAGCCGGCAGCGGCAAGGCCACAAAGCACGCGGGCACCGACGCCTGGGTTGTGCATCATGACACTTGCGACGCCAAACTCCGCCGCCACCAAGCCCCGAGCACCGATCAGCTATAGGAGCACCACCGGAGTGCAGGAAGCGGCCCCACCCCCCAAGAGCGAAAAACAGGCGCTCCCCCCAATGCCGAATAAAGGCTCATTCGAAATCCCCCGCCTCGAGTCCCAATCGACACGCGGCGCCCGCTTCGCCTACCACAAGCTCTGGCGCCACTCGTGGCCCCACAGCGACCACTTGTTGCGGCGGCTCGCCCGCTATGCTCGCAGCTGCAACGAACTCTTAACCCTCATGCGCGTCGCATTCGATGATGAGCAGGAGTCCTCACAATGATTACTCGCCTCCTCGTTATCGACCCCGAAAACACGAATAATGTCCTGGTCTACCAGGTCCCCGAACACTCCCGCCAGGAAGCCTTGCTCACCTACCTCCTGGAAAAGGAAGGCATCGAATTCTGCTCTCTCGCCCCCCGCCCTCGTACACCACACAACCGGCCCCGCAAAGCGAAGCCAAAATCAGGAGCCTCCAATGTCAGCAACCTTTGACCAGAGTCCTATCACCCTCATCTGCGAATCGCAACCGCGAGCAAAACTCGCCCACACTTGCGGCTTATGCGGATTCCTAATTCCGAGTGGGGAAAAGCACACCAGATTCGTTTACCGCTACAACCTTGCGCTCGATCGCCGCAACCTCCGCTGCGTCCGCTTCCACTTCACCTGCCCACCGATGGAGGGGCGTGAAGCGCCCCTTCCGCAACACCATTATTGAGGAGGTCAAGTGAAGCCTCTCCGCCCATACCAAAACGCAGACCATGAGCCTCGATCTGCGTGCCAAGGCAAGGCCGGTTTCGCGTCCCTTGCCTTGGCGAAATCTGTCGCCCGCCGCATGCAGAGCAAGAAGGGAAACAGAGGAACCCCAAAGCGCCTCGACACTTACTCCTGCTCCCATTGCGGCCTATTCCACATCGGAAACTTCAACGGCTGGAGGCGCTGAAAATGGCGTCAAGATGGATCGCGGTGGATGAGGTCGGCAACGACAACTTCGCCACCAGCATTTACGAAGACGATTTCAAGGGACTGCTGGTCTGCCGCTGTAATCAGAACGGCCAATATCCTTGGCAGGCTCCGGCGATAATTCTCGGCCTGGAGCAGAGCCGCGCTTCCTCTGCTGATTCGAAAATGAAGTCCTCGTGTGAGTCCCAGCCCAACAGGAGTAGTGTATGAATCTCCCGCGAATTTTGCGTAACCCTGCCCCTCAATCAGGAACCCCCTCCATGTCCGAAAACAACACGAACACGAGACTTGAGCCGAAGGCCCCCGCGCCGATGGCGCCACCGATCTCCGGCCAAGCCTACGCCCCTCCCCGCTACCGCAGCCAAGCGTATGCGCAAGCGCAAGCCGAGTGGGAGCAGCTCGACAACGAGCTTGCGTATACCAAGGACCAATGCGAATCCCTGCGCGCCCAGATCAAGGTCGCCGAGGAAACCATAAAGGCGCTCAAAATCGAACGCGACGAGCTTCGCTCCTCGAACGAACGTCTCGTGCGCGAGAACACCGACATGCACGCCAGCGTCACTGCCGCGGCGAACTGCCTTGTCGGCCTCGTCGCCAAGCGCAGCAACGGCAACAGCGATGATCCTCGCCTCGACGCCCGCGACGCCATCGAGGCCGCCTTAACCGCAACCTCAACCGGAGCCCTGCACCATGGCAATTGACCTCGACTCCGAACACAGCCGCGCCCGCGAGGCCATTGGCCGCTTGCTCGAAGCCATCAGCGACCTGGTCGCTATTGACTCCATACCGTGGCCCAACAAGCGCGACATGGTCTCCTTCGAAGCCAGCGAAAACCAGTGGACCGACGTAGGCGAATTCCTCTGCTGGTTCGAAAATGAAGTCCTCGGCGACGATGAAGACGAGGAGGAAAAGGAGGAGGAAAAGGAGGAAGGAGCGAAAAATGACTGACTCTGTCGACCTACCGCTAATCCGCCGCCTCAGCGAAACCAGCCCGCGCGCCCGCAAGGACTATCGCTGCGACATCTGCGGCCAACCTATCCGAAAGGGCGTAAAACATTGTCGCTATTCCTTCATCGATGAGGACAGCGCGCCCGCGGCGCGCTTCGGCTGCCTCCGCTACCACATCCTTTGCCCCGAGGTATAATCATGAAGCGAGTCATCCTCGAATCCCCCTACGCGGCGCGCAATGGGCGCACCATCGACGACAATATTGCCTATGCTCGATGGTGCGCCCGCGATTGCGTTAATCGCGGCGAGAGCATTCACGCCTCCCATCTGCTCTACACACAATTCCTCGACGACTCGAAGCCCGAGGAACGCGAACTCGGAATCAAGGCCGGCCTCGCCTGGCTCCCCGTCGCCGATTACTCCGTCTACTATACGGATCACGACTGGAGCAGCGGCATGCTTGCAGCCCTGCACGAGCATTCTATTAAGCGCGGCTTCGACTTCCGTATCCGCGCACTGTTCGGTCCTGCCAAGCTTCCCGCCACGCTGCATGAGGAAATAGAGCATGTCCTCCGATCCAAAATCGAGCAATGAAGGACTCCATCCATGTTCTTCGCCATCCGACACAAACCAAGCGGCGGCTTCCTCCCAAGCCTCTCCAGCTATGGATTCACCCGAGCCGAACCTTCGACCAGCGACCCCCCTCGACTCTTCAAACACAAGCACTCCGCCACCCAAGCTCTCAACTGGTGGCTCCGAGGCGAGTCCTTCGAACATAGCACTTGGTCGGATAACGATCTCGGGACGGAGCGTCATATTGAGATTCGTACAATCCACAAGCCGGGCCGCCGCCGATCCGACTTCGAAATAGTCCTCATCGGCTTGCTGCTCAAGACTCTCGATCAAGCCGAACTGGAGAAGCTTTAATGGAACTTTATGAACTCCACATAATCGGGCCGCTCAACCTCCTAGCTCGAACCCTTGGCTCTCCTACCGAAGAGTCTCTTGCTATTGTCGAGGCCATCGACAATTCCCTCTCCATAATCCGCAACGCCAAGCCCGGCACAGGCCCCCTCTGCATTTGCCTCGACTGCACGACAGAGTTCACTGCGCACAACACACCGCTCCGATTCTGCCTCTTGATGCCAATCGACCTCACACATGCTAAAACGTGCGTCGCCAGCGGCATTTGCCGCTCCTGCATTTCCCGTCCCGATCTGGACGCCCGCCTCCGAGAGTCCTACGAAAAGGGACTCAAAAATCAAATCCAAATTCTCGACGGCTATCACAACGCATAAAGGAATCCTCCCCATGCACACCTACCGCAAATTCCTATACAGCGGCTCAAACCCAGCGCGTTTTTATTATGAAATCGGTTATTGGCTTGACCAACAGTGGATGAAACTTGAAACGTTCGAAGGCGACTCTGCTGAAGCCGATGCTCGCGCCCGCGTCAATTACCTCAATGGTGGGAGCGGCTATCCATGAACTCGTATTTTTTTCTTGACAATTCCGGGAAAGGGGCCTATGCTGCCCCCCAACACAGGCCCCTTTTAGCGAGTAACTGAACCCCTAATGACTCCGAACCGAAAAGCTCCCTACGTTCGCCTTCGCATCAACATCGACGCGACGGTGAACGCCCACTTCGAAATGCTTCCAGAGATTCATGATCCTGTGACCCGCAATCCGCGCTACGGCGAGCGGAGCAAAATCATCCAAGAACTCATCATCAAATACCTCGAATCGCGGGGCGTTAAACTCCATGCCGGAGAAGTCCAATGACCGACATCGACCCCCCGCCGCGCGCCGCCTCGATCCAAATCTGGTCCTGCGGCCACTGCCCCCATCCGCACGTTTTGTTGCTCGACGAAAGCGGACGGCGTATCGCCGAAGTCCTGCTTTCCTCTGAGCACATCGCGAGTCTTAATAGCTTCCGCTACGCGCAACGCCACAACGAATTGCCGCAGGGGCGCACCTATTGCTTCCTGCCAAGGAGCACCAATGCCTGACGTCATGGATTTGTTCCCCGATTTGCGCGACCGGCCGACCCTCGACCTTCAGGCCCGACGCAATGAGCTAATCGCGCTCCCCGACCCGAAATCCGACCCCGTTCTCCAGGAATTGGTGTGCATCCTCCGCATCCTTCGGGGGCGGGCGAGCGAATCTTCGCGCTCCGGCCGCCCTAGCTCTGGCTCCGGCTCCTCCCGCAAAGTTACTCCAACCGTGGACATGCTATGACCCACAGCCTCAGCCTCCCCAAATTCATTTTCCTCAACGCGCCTCCTGGTTCCGGCAAGACGACTCTTGCCGAACTCCTGATTGCAAATCACGAGGTTTGCAAACTCAGCTTCGCCGACCCTATCCGCATGGCGCTAACCGCGACCTTTTACCCCGACAACCTATACACCCCATCGAGCTTGAATCTCGCTGATGGTGAGACGAAAAAATCCCTCATTCCCGGCACCCAAGTTTCCCACCGCAAATGGATAGTCGAGTTCGGCCGCTTTATGCACCTGTTGCATGGCGAATCGATCTTCGGCCAGCTCGCCCACCGCGCAACACAGGAACAGGAAATGTACTATCGCCATTTCCTGTTCGACGATCTGCGCACCCCCGGCGACATCGAGCCCTTTATCCGAAACGAGGGCGTTTTCCGCCTTCTCATTATTCAAATCCAGCGCCCCGGCTGCTCTTGGACTGGCGACCTTGGCAATTGGGTCAAGCCTCCCGACGTTAGAGTTATCAGCATCCAGAACGCTGGAGAGCCCGCCGACATGCTCACCTCGCTGAAACGCGAATTGGAAAGGCTCCCCGCATGACCGAGACTCAATCCCTGCTTCCGCACTACATGGACTCCACGATGATGTCGTGTGCCCGAACATGTCTGCAAAAGTTCCATACCGAATTCTGCCTCGGCCTGCGGCCCGCCGAAACCAGCATCGACCTCCATGCCGGCGGCTGCGTTTCCGCTTCACTCGAATCCTTTTATCGGGCAACCTACGAGGACGGGCTCGACACCCCGAGTGCGACGGGCCGCGCTCTTGCACGATTTTTTCACGAGTGGGATGATTTCGAACCGAAAAAAGACACCGCAAAAACCCGCGAAAATATGTGGGCCGCCGTCGAGTCCTACATCCAAAAATATCCCCCTCGCACCGACCACGTTCAACCCTATTCCTTCGATGGGCAAACCTCCGTCGAATTCTCTTTCGCCATTCCCCTGGAGCCTGCCGCTCCGTGGGCTGACGTTATAGGGGATAAGGAGAAATACTTCCCCCTTCATCCTGTCACTGGCGAGCCCTGGATTTATGTCGGCCGCTTCGACCTCCTCGGAGAACTAACAAATGGAGCCTCGCGTCAAGTCGTCATCCGCGACGAAAAAACGGCGGGCCGCCTCGAAACGAATTGGTCCGACAAATGGAATCTGCGATCTCAATTCCTCGGCTACTGCTGGGCGCTTCAGCAAATGGGCATTAATTGTTCGACTGTTGTCGTGCGCGGAATCATCATCACTAAAAAGGAGATTCGCCAGGTCGAGGCGATCAAACCCTACTCGCAATTCCTGATCGAGCGCTGGCACGAACAATTGCGCCGCGATCTCTGGCGCATCACGCGCGCCTGGCAGGAGCAATACTTCGACTGGAACCTCGGCGAAGCCTGCACAATGTACGGCAACTGCCCCTTCATGGACCGCTGCACGAGCCCCCACCCGGACCGCTGGAACTCCAGCTACAAGGTTGCCCGATGGAATCCCCTCGCTCGAAACCCGATCGCCGAGACCTCGATCGCCTCGCCCTCTACAAGTATTGCGAAAATTGCCAGTCTTGGTCTCGCCATCCCACCGAATCCTACCTTGGAACTTGCCAGAATTCCCTAGCGAGCTGGAGCGGCCAAACCACCGACTCCCGCTTCCGCTGCCTCCACTGGAAAAGGAAACTCGACAATGCCAGTTGACCACGTTGCAGGTGTCGCCAGCCCTGGCTCAAATCCTATGGGGCTTTTACAGCCTCCATCGCTCTTAAACATGGGCGCGCCCGGCTCTGGGAAAACCACTGCCCTCGCCACGCTAATCTTGAATCGTGTCCGCACCTTCGTTATCAGCACGGAGCCCGGCGGCATCGAATCCCTGTTGGATGAAATTAGCAGAAAAGGCTACGACCTCAATCTCCTGCACTGGAGCTATGTGCCCCCGGCTTCGCCCGGCTGGGGCAGCTTACGCCAAGCCGGACAACTGGCAAACGTGATGTCTTATGAGGACCTTTCCAAGCTCAAAATGGGCGTGGCCAAGGACCAGATGAAGCAGCTTGGCAAATTCTTCGATCTGTGCGAGAACTTCAAGTGCGAAAGGACGGGCAAAGAGTTCGGTCCCATCGAGAAGCTGGGTCCAGAGTGCGCTGTGTGCTTGGACTCGCTCTCCGGCCTCAACCATATCGTGATGCAGAATACTGTGGGCTTCAAGCCGAGCCCGCACCAAGGCGAGTGGGGCATCGCCATGGGCTTAGAGGAAAATATCCTCCTTAAATTCCAGGCCGATTTGACCTCCTATTTCATCTGCAACGCCCACATTGTGCGCGAACCGGACGAAGTCAGTGGCACCTCCAAGGTGGTCGCGGCCGCCCTCGGCTCGAAGCTCGGCCCCCGTGTTCCTCGCTTCTTCGGCGAGGTGGTCTTGTCGAAAAGGGGGGCGCAAAAATTCACCTGGCGCACAATGGACAATGAGGCCGATCTCAAGAATCGAATTCTGCCGATCGGCCAAGAACTGGTGCCGGACTTCACCCCAATTGTCGCGGCCTATCAAAAGCGGGTCGCCGCAGCAAAAGCGAGTGCAGCATGATGAACGACTGGGAAGAACGTGCAAATAGTGGCGAAGGCAGTTTTGCTATAGCCCTCGCCTTATTCGAGGTGGCACGCCAGATTAAAAATCTGGGCAACGCCGACGCCATGACCTCAATGGGAGCCATTGAAGGGCTTGCGGCCCACCTCGGCGAAAGACTTGACGGTGTTGCCAACTCTCTCGATGCAATCGGCAATGCCATCGAAGGACTTTGGAGCGAAGCTCCAGCGAAAGAGAGCGCCACATGAAACTCCGACTCGCCCTTCGTCAGGAAGGAATATGGTGGAACGCCTACATCGCAGAAGAGCATTCGATGGAAAATGCAGAGCTGATCGGCTCCATCCTCCTCCATCCTGCCAAACAAGACCCAAAGATAAAGGAAGGATTCATACTGCTCATGCAAATGGTAATGGCGCACGGCGTCGAGGCTATCACTGGCCACGGAGTCGCCGAATGGGAAATGCATCCGGCTCCGGAAAGCGAACGTTCCGGAAACGCTTGACAGTCAAAGAATTCTGGGCGAACGCCCGAATCAGAGACTTGGTGGGACTCGGACACCTGCCTCCAGCTCTGCAACCTGACCCTGTCCGACTAGGATATCCAATCATGGATATGAAAGCACTACTCGACGCCCCCGTTGCCGGACCTCTTTCGACGACGGTAAAAGTGCCTCGCGAGGGCGAATACAAAGCCATCATCGACGATGGCGAAAAGGCCATCCAGTTCCGCGACGGCGACGCCTCCCGCAATCTCTCGCCTCAAGCCACGGTCCTGTTCTCCATCCTCGACGAGAATCTCAAAAAGGAACTCGGCCGCGACAAGGTCCTGGTCCCGATGACCCTCTGGATCGACGTTACCGACTCCGGAGCCCTCGACCTGGGTGAAGGGAAAAACGTGGGCTTCGGCCGTTTGTTCGACGCCGCGGGCTTGAATGATGCTGGCGGAACCTTCGGCGACAAGATCAGCCGCCTCAAGGGCCGCGGCCCCTTCATGGTCAAGGTTGGCCAGAGGAGCGACAAAAACGATCCCAACATCAAGTACGCCGAGGTTCGCAAGGTTGCGAAGCTGACTTGACACGCTTGCTTCGCATAAACTGGAGCGCGCGAATGCGCTCCCCCTTTTTTTGCCCGAACCCCGAGGTTCCCCAAAATGCGAATCATCAAAAGGAGTGAGCTTGATGTCCCCGACTCCCGACAGCGCCGAACCATGGATCTCCGTGCAGTACAAGATCTCGCTGCCGACATCGCGACAAACGGGCTATATCACCCTCCAGTCGTACACCGCCGCAGAGACAGCGAAAATTTCGTTCTTGTCGCTGGGGGACGTCGACTTCGCGCCATTGACGCCATCGGGAACGCGGGTCACATTTTCCATTGTAATCGACAGATCATTACCCCCGGCGAGGTCCCGGTCACAGAACTGAATGACAATCTGTCGTTCGGTGATCTGAAAACTGTCGAACTGCATGAGAATATCATGCGGGAGGAACTGCCCTGGCAGGACCGCATTTCTGCGCTTGCTGAAATCCACCAATTGCGCTTAACTGAAAATCCACAGCAAACCGGCCTCGACACGGGGCGCGAACTGGCCCAAAAGGCGACCTCGAATCCGAGCGAGGGTCAAATGCGGTGGGCCGGCGTCGCCGTTCGCGAAGCCAACATCATAGCAAGACACCTCGATGATCCGGCGATCCAAAAGGCGCGCAATGCAACGGAGGCGCTCCACCTCGTCTACGCCAAAGAGGAAAAAGCGTTCGCAGCCGAACTTATCAAACGCCAGCCGCAACTCGACGCCGCGCCCGATATTCAGGTCCGCCGCGGCAATCTCCTTCACCTCATGCCCAGTCTCGATGAAGGTCAATTCGATCTTATCCTTGCCGACCCGCCATATGGTATCGGAGCGGACAGCGGAGGCTTTCGTGCACGTACTGTCCAACATCATAACTACACCGACGATCCTGCAACAGCTAAAAGCCTGCTGCAATGCATTATTAGCGAAGGCTTCCGGGTCACTCGACAACGCGCAAATATGTTTATCTTTTGCGATATCGACCTCTTTACGTGGCTCAAGGAAGCGGCGCAGCGCGCAGGCTGGGACGTTTTCCGCACTCCCATAACCTGGGTGAAGTCGGATAGTGAGGGGCTCGCCCCCTGGGGCCGCTCCGGCTTCCGTCGCACCTGTGAATGGATCATGTACGCGACCAAAGGCGATAAGGGTCTCTATCATGCACCTGTCGATATCCTTCGTCATAATCGCGTGGGCCGTGCTGACCGTGAGTATGGACCGGAAAAGCCAGTCCCGCTCCTCGAACAACTTATCTCATGCTCGACGCTTAGTGGAGATACAGTTCTTGACCCTTGTTGCGGTAGCGGTAGCACTCTTGTTGCTGCTCGCCGGCTGCGCCGCAAGGCCCTAGGAATCGAGCAAGACGAAAAAGCCTTCAATCTCGCCCTGGTCAACTCGCAAAAGGACGACCAGCCTCAACCGCAGCCCCCGGAGTCCACCGACGTCGGAGTCGAAGCTCTTTGACTTTGCTGCTCGCAAGATCCACGAAACCGAAAAGGCCTACGACAAAGGACTTATCTGATGCGAACGAAACCCGAAGTCGTAACTATCGATCCTGGCGCCGTCCAGCGCCACCAGGTCCTGCTCAATGAACGCTTTCGGCTCACCGCGGAAGGCAACCTGTTCATCGAACTGGTCCGCATCGGCATGAATCCGCCCCTTAATAGCGGACAGCAAATGCCAGTCGACGACGTCATCAATCGTGCTTGGCAACTCACCGTCGAAGCCTTCCTTGTCATCGACAAAAACGAGTGGTTCGTCGACGTGCCAGGCTGGCCCGGCGAACTCATTGCGCGCCATAACGAGGACAAGGCCGAGTGACCTCCCTGTTCGACTGCACCAGCGGCCCCCTCGACGCCCCGATAATGCTCGTCGGCGAAAGCTGGGGCTCCGAGGAGGCGGTGCAAAAGCGTCCCTTTGTCGGGGGCGCCGGCCTCGAACTGGATCGCATGCTGGCCGAGGCAGGGATCGCGCGCAACTCGATCCTGTGCACAAATGTGTTCAACGCTCAACCGGAGGACAATGAGGCATGGCATTTCTTCCACGATTCTTCGACAACCTCGCCCCGCTATCGTGGCTTATGTCCAACGAATTTCGCTGTATCGGAAATTCAGCGTTTGGAAGCCCAGATTCGAGCGGTAAAACCCCGACTTGTCATTGCCGCTGGCAACTATGCTATGTGGGCAACGGCCGACTGCTGCTCAATATCATCAACGTCAACTGGAAATGGTGCGACCGTCCGTGTCCCTGGCGGGATAACTTCTTGGCGTGGCTCCATGCTGGAGTCGGCGACCATCCCTGGACTCCAGCTAAAGGTGCTCCCGATTCTGCATCCGGCCGCGATAATGCGAGCTTGGTATCAAAGAGCGGTGACCGTCCATGACCTTAGAACTCGCGTTCCTCGTGCACTGCAAAACATGTGGCGTCCACTTACTGGTCCAAAGGTTCTCGCACCTGGAAGCTTTGCCGAAACTCGGGAACTGCTGGGCTTGTGGAAAGGGCAGCTTGACCGTGGAAACGGTCTACGCCTGTCCCACGACATCGAAACGGCGCGCGGATTCATCACCTGTATGTCCTTTGCTACAGGACCTTACGACGAAACAGGGACGGCCCTCGTAATCCCGTTCGTGCGGCCCGAGGGCAAAATCTGGCGCAACTTTTGGAGTGAACGGGAGGAAATCGAACTTGTCCAGTGCATTGTGGCCATCCTTTCGCATCCAAACATTCAAATCGAGGGGCAGAATTACCTATACGATCTCCAATACATCGAATCCAGTTGGGGACGTTGCCCCAGACTCGATTTTGATACGATGCTGGCGCATCACTTACTCTTTCCTGGAACACCGAAGGGGCTGGATTATCTTTCTTCCCTCTATTGCCGCTACCACTGGTATTGGAAGGAGGACTTAAAGGAATGGAACAATTCCATCGACTGGGAACAAAATCTGCGCTATAATGCTGAGGACAGTTTGAGGACATTCGAATGCGCAAGCGCCCTTCGTACTCTGATTCGCGATCATGGCATGAGCGAGCTGTGGGAATGGGAAAAGCGAAAGAATTCCATGGCGCTCTCCATGATGCAAAAAGGCGTTCGCATAAATCGCGAGGCACGCGCCAGGCTCGCCTTCGAACTATCCACTGCCCTGGGGGAACGACATTCCTGGTTGTCGTCGATTATCCCACAAACCTGGCTGAAGCCTTTTTTGAAAACATCAAAATCGAATTGGTGGGAATCCGTACATCAACAAAAGACCTTGTTCTACGAAATTCTTGGCTTAAAAGGCCAAACAAACCGCAAAACTGGAAAATCTACCATCAACTACGAAGCCTTGCAAGAGCTGAAATCGAGAAATCCCGAACTGAGCCGCATATTTGATTGTTTGATCGATTGCAGGTCCATTGGCATTTACCATAATACCTTCATCAAGGCTGAACTCGAACCGGATGGCCGCATGAAATGCATGTTCAATACTGCTGGCACCTCAACCTTCCGCTGGTCCAGCAGCAGCAATGCCTTCGGTCGCGGAGGGAACCTGCAAAACATTCCTATGGGAGAGGAAGACTAACATGGATCGTCTACTCTACTTTCGCTTTGCTGCCGACGCCCTTCCGCCGATTCGCGCCCTTCCGAATTCGATCGGCTACGACGTGCACGCCTATCTAAAAACAGAATCGGGGCGCTCAACACATAAAAGCATCGGCGCGCAAATGACCTGCGCCGTTCGAACGGGTATTTGTGTCATTCCGCCTCCAAATCATTGCATCCTGGTTTGCTCACGCTCTGGTCTGGCGGCGAAGGGCGTTTTTGTCGCCAATGCCCCCGGCGTCATCGACCCCGATTACACTGGTGAACTCATCGTCCTCCTCTGCAACACTGGCTGGGACCTCTATCATGTCCGTCACGAAGACCGTATCGCCCAACTCCTCCTACTTCCCCGGCCTGCGACCCCCGAGGTTGCGGAGGCCACCCACCTTCCAGGAACTGATCGTGGGGGCCGTGGATTTGGGTCCACAGGACGTTAGACTCGAGCCTCCCTTGCTCTGGGTCCGAGGCCGCCCCGCCATCGTTTATTGGAAGGATGTAATGATTTTCTGCCACCAGCGGGCAGAGATTTTCATCCATCTCCATATTGCAGGCCGCAATGGCTGTTCCGGCCCCTGGCTCGCGCAACGGCTCGGCCGCGAATGCAAGATCGAATCCATAGTGAGCTACATTGCGCGAATGCGAAGTACGCTACGCTCCGTTAATGCTCACTACGAAATCTCCCACGGTCGCGGGGCCTATATCCTGTCGAGGACGAGCGGATGCTAACCGAATACAAGCTTCCGAATATCAGGAAAATCTTCGTCCCCGATCCCGGCTATATCCTCTTCGACGCCGACTTGGCTGGAGCTGATGCCCTCGTTGTTGCAGCCGAGGCGGAGGACGATTTCCTCCTGAACGCGGCTCTAACGGGCTATGACATTCATAGTGAAAACGCGGAGCATATGCTTGGCACACAGTTCACGAGGCTCATCGGGGCGGAGCGTAAAGCCGTCCGCCAGAAGTTTAAGAGTGGAGTGCACGGTACTCACTATGGCGGAAAACCTCCAACACTTGCATCCACGTTGGGCTATAGCCGGGATTTCTGGAGTCGCTTTCAGTCCTACTGGTTCGGACTCCACCCCGGCGTTAAGGGCTGGCATCAGCGAGTGGAACGAAGCCTTGCGACGAATCGGACAATTCAAAATGCCTTCGGCTATCGGATCATCTTCTATGATCGTATCGATTCAATTTTCCCTGAAGCGCTCGCCTGGGGCCCGCAATCAACGGTCGCGGAAACCTGCTTCCGCGGAGCCCTCCAATTGAAATCGCGCTGCCCCTGGGTCGAACTCCTGCTCCAGGTGCATGACAGCATTGTGTTCCAGGTCCCGAGCCATCGATCCGATTGCATTCCGCAAATCCGGGCGGCGCTTCCCGTTCCTGTTCCTTATCCCAAACCACTCCACATCCCGTGGGGTTTATCGGCCTCCCCGGTGTCGTGGGGCGACTGTCAAAAGGTTCCAATATGAACATCTTCGAACTGCATGAGCAAATGACTGGCCACCTGGGCATTGAGGGTGAAAAGCTCGATGCACAAGTCCGCTCCAAATTGGAACGGGTAATCGAAAAGCATAAGGCACGCCTAAAATGAGGAAGCCAAAGTGGCTCGAATCTTTAAAAATTGGTTGGAAGCTTACGTTGACTTTGCAAAGGACTCCGAAGCTCCAGTCAAGTTCCATTTTTGGTCCGGAGTGTCAATGCTCGCGGGAGCGCTTCGACGCCGTGTATGGCTGGACATGCACAAATTCCAGTGGACACCGAATTTCTACATCATTCTCGTCGCTCCGGCTGGTGTGGTGCAGAAGTCGACAACAATGGGAGTTGGTTTACGCCTTTTGGAAAAAGTCCCCGGAATCCACTTCGGCCCAGAATCTATGACCTGGCAAGCTCTTGCTCAGGCGCTCTCCTCTGCTGTGGAGTACTGCGAATATGTCGACCTCAATGGACAACTCGCCCGCATTCCGATGTCGTGCCTTACGGTCGGCATTGGAGAACTTGGAACATTTTTGCGGACTGATGACGACCAGCTCCTATCGTTTCTTATCCGAATGTGGGACGGACAAGCAGACAAATTTCGTCATGAGACAAAAAGCAGCGGAAATATTGAAGTCGACCATCCTTGGCTTAACCTTATCGCTGCGACAACTCCAGCATGGCTCAGAGCCAATTTCCCCGAAGCAATGGTTGGAGGTGGCCTCACAAGTCGAATCGTTTTTGTCTACAGTGACAAAAAACGCCAACTAGTCCCCTATCCCGACGAGGTGATCCCCCATGACCAATATCGACAGCTCGAAAAAGCACTTACTGACGATCTTACAGCGATATCTCAACTTGCAGGACCCTATATCCTGTCAACTGATGCACGAATCTGGGGCCGTGATTGGTACACTCGACACAACGATCATAGCGCTCGACCTCCACACCTTGCGAGTGACAGATTTGGAGGCTACATTGCGCGGAAGCAAACACATTTACATAAATTTGCTCTTGTCCTTGCCGCTTCAAAACGAGACAAGCTCATCATCGAACGCGAAGACCTGGTCGAAGCCGAACAGATTATAACGTCAAATGAACAGGACATGATCCGCGTTTTCGAATCCATCGGCGTGGTGGACGAAGCCCGCCATGTCAATGAAATCGTCACCTTTGTCCGCAACATCGGCGGTCAGAGCGTCAAAGACCTTTGGTCCCGTTCGATGAACTTTATGTCCTTTGTCGAATTCCAAGCAGCCCTTCGCGCTGCCGTTCATGGCAACCTTTTGACTATGATAAAACAGGGCGACGCCGATTTCGTCCTGTTCAATGCATCAAAGCAAACCGGAGACCCCCTGCAATGAAGGAAACAGTACCTGTCATAGCCGTCCCCGACGGCCAGTTCAGCCACATCGTCGAATCGAATGAGCGCTATTATGAAATCCCCGCTCTTTGGTTCTGAATATGAGGAGCTAATTGTGGCGCTCACTCTTGTACTCGCCACAAGCTTCCTAATAATGGTGATCTTTGCGCGGCTCTAGCGCGGATGATGTCCGGGCCAGCCATTACAATGCGCCACCTCGTGTCGCAGTAGGCTCGTCTCCGTCATCACACTATCGACATTGATGATAATGGTGCAACGGGAGGCCGAATGCAGAATTGCGCAGGCCCCGACATTCCCGAAAACCGTCGTCCGCTGCGAATCACACAATCTGTTCGCTTCGAGTCGATGAACCCGCACAATGGTCAATTCGCCCTTGTATGGGAAATCGTAACGCTCTGGAGGAGGAGTTGCTATGAACAAGAAGCCGATCAGGGAAAGGGGCCCAAGCTGTTCCACTACATGGCCCCCTTTCACTGCACTCGTCGAATGTCTTGCAAGCCGGGAGGCGCGCCTTCGGGATAAAGCGCGTCGATGCTTTGATAAAGCGTTGTGTCTCTCCGCCCCGTTGGCAGCCCCGATTCTTGTCGAGCTCTATCTTGTGCTCTTCTCACTATTGATTGTCGCAAGTTCGTTCCTGTTATTGCTTTCGCTTTTGCTTCTTCAGGCAGGCCCCGATTGAACGCTTTTACGGCTTCGATCACCGACTCGATCTGCTCCGGATTGTTGTCCTTCACGGCGCTCCAATATTGCCTCATGAGCAACTGGCGCCTGATTTCCCAATACTCCACCGCCTCCGCTTTCGCAGCAATGTTTTCCTGTCGGGCTACGAGCCTGGTCGGCTGGAAGCCAAGACCCCTTGCTAAAATCTCTGCGGCCCCCATCGTATCATAAGGGTCGAACTTGATGATCTGGTTCCCGCGTCGATTCCTTTCGCCGCCTTCCTCTGCAAAGCGCCACGCCGTGCTCACGTCGCGAATTGCGGCAGGCATTATCTGCTCCCATTTCTTCCTGTCTGGCTCTGTGAATGGATTGCTCGTCGCGAAATTGTAAAGCGAGAATCCTATTCCGAACGCTGCACCGCTCGCCCTTTGGATTTGCTGCAATTCATTCCGCTCCGGGCTCTTCGAGGGCGAGAAGGCTCTACCTACGTCGAACGGCAAAACTTGTCCCATCCCAATGCTGCGGCTAATCGAAACGCCCCGCGGCTCCGGGAACGTTCCAGCGTATTCATTTTTGTCCCTTAAACCGAGCGTCGAGCCCATCAAATCCAAAACATGCGGGACGCCGAACGCATAACGTCCAACGCCGTGCATCACCAGATCAGGCGAAATGGCTCCATTGCTCAATGCTCGAACTTGCTTCCGCACTTCGTCCTCGAGGTCGAAATCACTGGACAAAAATCGCTTGCTCAGCATTTTCATGATCGAGCTAATGTCTTCAGAAAACGGCAGTCCGGCCAGGCCGGCGGCGCCGCCGAGCAATAGCATTTGCCGGACAAAGCTTCCCTTATTATTCCACAAATTGAACAGCACGTTCTGCTGGAAGCTCTTAAAAAGCAAAACGGCGCCAAGTCCGCCTTGAAACATTTTCGGCCGCGCATGATACCCATATTCGAACATGGATTCCTTGACTGCGACCGTGGCGGCGGTGTATGCTGCGGCTTCCTCGTGACTCCAATTCTTTTCCCGGAGTCGCAGATAAAGCAACTGGTTCGCCTGAATGCTGTTCTGGACGAACTTCGAACCGAGATCCTTTTTCGCCAAATCATAGGCACCGAGCAGGGTCGTCGTCCGCCCCCATTGCTCACTCATTTCGAACATTTTAGCGGAAAGCTCCGCGCCTTCCTGCCAGGTCCGCTCAATTCCCTTTCCAAGCCCCTTGAACAGATTCCGCCCTTCGCTCAACGCCCCAAGTTCATACGCTTGTTTTGGAGCAGTCAATCCGTCGTCGGCGCCCTGTTGCAGAATCCGCAATTCGTCCGCTGCCATATGCGACGTGGTCATGCGGCGGAACAGAGTGTTCGATTTTCCCGTTGCTCGAATCAGTGCGGCGGCCGACTTAAAATCGCCGAAATGACTGCTCAAATTCGGCCACGCCACCAGCGGGACCTGAGTCAAATTGATCGCGGCGGTGGAGACTCTGAATCCCATGTGGAAGTGGAACATCGCTCCCTTCAACCGAGCATAATCCGCCTTCGGATTCAGCACGGTGTCCAAGTGCTCTGTCATCAAATTCCGAATCTGGTCGAGCTTCGTGTGGTCGTTCCGGGTCAAGCGTTCATTGGTCATTTCCGCAATCATATCTCGCATTTGATCGGCATATTTGATCCGAGCGAAATAATGCGACCCATGAAACTTGTATTGCGCGTAGGCGCGCTGCCAGTCTTGTGAATAGCCCGGCGTGAAATCCTTTTGCTGGAAATGATGCCTGAAGCTTTGCGCGGGCGCATATTCGAACTTGAGCTGGTCGATCGAATCCCTCATATTTTGACTCAAATTCAATTTGTCTGCAATCCGATCGAGCATGCCTGGGGGCATCCCGAGCAACGGATGCACATCCTTGTGCAGGAACCCAGATTTCACCTGTTCGCCCTGCGCCGCGGCGGCCTGCATTTGCTCAACGGCGCGATCTCTCGCCTTTTGCGTTTCAAACCGATAGAATTCCTTCACCTTTCCATCAACTGTATACGTCGTGGCGGTGTAATCGCCAAATCGAGCAAAGGGCATGAACGGAATGCTGTCCATTGCACGAATCTGCGCCTCGACGCGCTCCATCGCTTGCGCTTGTTCGATCGGATCGCGGATGCGACTAGTTTCCGCCATCAATATGTCCTTGTATCGCATCAAATCATTTCGCAAATCAGTAATAATAGCGCCAAATTGCTTCGCCCCCCTTTCCGTCAATCCATGTTTCTTGATAAGAGCTCGCAGCTCAGTATCGGTGGGCCTCCGCAGTCCGTCCTTCGCCAATTCCTTCGGGTCCATGAACCGACCATTTGCATAATCGTCGATGAATCGGCCGAGGGCCTCGCCTTCCTCGCGGCTCAAGTGCTTCCACGGCCGCATGACATTAATATCAGCTTGATTCAATGCCGTTATGGTTTCGAGGTTCAGCAAATCGGTCAACTCCCGATAAAGCTGAAGCGGCAAAATGTGCTCGTTCCGCTTCGCAATCTGCTGAAGCGAAAGTGCAACCTTATAAAACCAATTCATCCGATCCCCGTGCGCCGCAAAGGCTCGACCTTCGGCCCCAGCGCCCGCGCCGTCGAGGATCGCCCTTCCACCTCCCGTGCTCCCCATTTGCGGGGTAGCCGGTGCCTCCGTCCCTTCGGTTTGCAACGCACGAGCATTTTTCAGCAATCCTTGCAAGTGCATGGTGCTGGCCACCTCCGGTCCAAACACTCCATTCTGCTGTATGAAACTGTCGAGCCATGCGCGCATTGCGGGTGCCGCTTCGAACGATTCCCCGGTCACCGCCTGTCGAACGGCGCGCACCACATCCCGGATAACGCGGCCCAGCGACGAGAAAAACTTATCGACAACAGACATAGGCTTGGCGTCTGTGGTCGCCCACCGCGCCACGTTATCCGCAAACCACTCATTAAAACCGAACCAATACTCGCGCTCCGCTTGTGGCATGTCGATCCAACGCAAATTCCTCCAACTAGTCGAGCTTGGCTCATTGAACTCAGAAATCGGAGCTCTACGTCGCACGAGGGCGTTCGCGGCACTCGGATCAGTTTTCATCCGCATTACGAACTTGTCGTAATCGTCGAAAATTGCAACTTTTTTCTCCGGCGGCAATTTATCAAAAACGTCGTACATCAAATGATGTCCGAATTCGTGGGCGAGCGTCGAATAAATCTGCTCCGGCGATTGTGCATTCGCCAGATTTATGCGAATGATTTTCTCGTCCGGATGATACCAGCCTCGACTCGTGTCGTTTGGATCATGATACAACTCGATTTTGCGCAAATCTGTCCCTTCGAGTCCCATCGCCTTTCGAACGTTTTCCAAAACCTTGATTGCCTGGCGCGCCGCCGCGCGGATTCCCGGTACCTCCCCCATCGCCACACCCGGATCGATGACCTGTGCAGCAACCTTCTGCTCGAATAGCGGCAGCCCCCGCTTGATGCGGCTCCCCGCCTCCGGAGAGACATTGATATATCGATTCCTGGTCGCATTCAAAAGCTGTCTTTGACCAGCAATCGTATTCGCCATAGGCTCGTCTGCTCGAATCGCCTGTGGCCCCACATCGAACGTCGTCTCGCCTCCATCCATGCCGAGCTTCTTCGCCCACTTTTGGGCAATCTTGTCCAATGCGCCAATCTTATTCGAGCTGCCATAAAAATCGACCATGCCCCGCGCTTGGACTTCGCCCAAGCCGGGATACCTTGCAATTTGCTGATCTCCATTCGTCCACGAAATCCTCTCATATCCATTGTCGGCAGCATAGCGCAAGAGGCGCTTGAACATCAACTCGTCCCAAGAGCTTTTAAAGGGCGCATCCGCAACAGCCGTACCAACCTCATCATGCAGGCGAAGGAACTCTCGCCGCGTATCAACATACTCTTGTAACTTGGGTCTATATTCTGGAGGAATATCCCAAGACTCTAGTCCCTCCCGCACGAGAGCTGCACGCGCCCGACTAGTACTGTCGAATCCCAAATCGTCAAGGCTATTCAGTATGCCATCAGTGCTGTCCCTAAGCTGATTTATCCGTTCTCGTACTTGATCTAATTGCGCTACTTTCTCTGGATCAGTGTATCCCTGCTTTCTCCCCCTCTGATGCCAATCACTTTGAATCTCCTCCACGAATAGCGTATTCTTGCCATCTCTGTCGAGGCGGCTAGTATACCTTGCATGAGCCAGCAGATTGCGGCCCTCCTCGCCAAAGTGCGGCGCCTTGAACTTGCCCTCACGCTCTTGCGCATACCTTCCCGCCACCTCTTGCAATTGCTTCGCAAGCTCCTGCGTCCTTGTCGAAAGTGGATTGTCGGCTCTGGCCGCCATGAATTCTTCATTGAGCCTATTATATTGATCCTCCAGCTTCGCCACCTCGTCTGGCAGCTTGAATAAGAGTTCGCCATACTTCTCCTTTGGTCCCGGCAGCGTATAAGCCCCATATTGAGTTTCGCCTCCCTGTCCAGATCTTCGTTGTGCTTCAATTTGCTGTGCCAGCGTTTGGGCCGAAGCTATGTCCCGAGCCTGAACGCGACCGCCGCGCGAATTTGCAACGGTATACGTACCGTCCGGACGCGGACCAATAACGTAGCGCGTCCCCTCTGGAGCATCGGCCACCAGCAATCCAGATTCTGTTTGTGTCCACTTCAGCGGCGGACCAGAAGTCAATTCTTTTTCCAGCAACTGGATTTGATTTTCCTCAATATGCGCTAGCAAATCCGCTTTCGAAATCCTCCCTTTTTCGTCTCCTAAAAATGCTGGAAGCCCCAGCGCTTCGAATTCCTCGAGCTTGATCCCCGGCGCATTCCGAATCGTGCCGCTCCACTGCTCTCCCGTGGCAGTATTTTGTCCCTTTTCCTCGACAAATTTCTTGATCGCCGAATAAAACGTCGGCGCTTGAACCTGCGGTGTATTTTGCTCCGCAATCCATCCCTCCGGCGCTGGCATCCTCTCACCAGCAGGAATATCCTGCACCGGAATTTCGCGCGCCGGCACACCCTCCGTCGCCCCCTGCAAATGCTCGACTCCGGCCGGCGGGCTCGGCGCACGGCGGGGCCTCGACAGAGCCAGAATCTGATAACCAGTGAACGGCGCTTGGGTCAAAACGCCGAGCGACGCCTCGTGTGCCACGTCCCACGGACTGATATCCTGAAGCTCTTTGCCTTGCGCAATTCCCCTTGCAATAGAGCCGGCCACCGCAATCGTCGGCTGGACCAGACCGAGCTGGACCAAGGCTTCCTTGATCGGGACCTTGAGCGCTTCGACGGTCTTTCCGTGCATCAGCGCCCCGGTGAAGCCTTGCATGCCCGCAACTCCTGCGAGCATCGCCGTGCCACCATTGACCGCTGCAACCTTCGCCGCCTCCGTTACTGCGTCGTCGTCACTCAAGCCTTTCGCCTTCGCCTCCTTGAACGCTGGAATCAGCGACAACAATCCACTCCCCGCCGACATCCCCGTAACCATTCCAGGCATGCCGCCGACCCGACCGCCGAGCCCCGCCGCAACCATTTCCGGCCAACTTTCACTAATCGCATTGACGGCCTGAGCGGCCCACCACTTCGGACTAGTCCACCCCTGTTGCATCGGCGTGTTGAGCAAGCCCTCGACCTCAGGGTTGGCCGCCGTCGCCTCCGGCTGCTCCGGGACATGAAAAAAGGTTTCGCCACTCAACTTCCGCTTAATGCCTTCATAGAAATTGGAAACCTTTTCCATTCCGCGAGCGCCGCCGCGCATCGCCGAATCAACAGCCACATCGAAATAGCCAGGGCCCGCACTCGGACTCAACGCCGCATTTTCCATTTGCGACGGCTGCGGCTGCGGAGCATCCATATACGGATTTGCATTCCCCTCTGCCTGATACAGATAGGGATTCATCGGGCTCGGACCACGATCCGCCGACGGCTGTGGGGGCGCAGGTTGTTCCTCTGCCTCCGGCTCCAAATACGGATTCGCCATTATAGCTGTCCTAGTACGTCAGAGCGTGGCCGCCCCGTCCTTTGCTCATATTGCTGCAGAATGCTTTCGCGACTCCGTTTGCCCGCATAAATCGCCTCAACGGCATTCGACACTTCCGTCGCATTATAAGCACCGCTCGCCACTCCTTCGCTCGGAGTCATGATCCGGCTGTTGCCTGGAACTGGCGTTTGGTTCTGCTGCGGAACGGCGCGCGACGCCGGCGCTGCATCGGGGGCGCCCTCGTAAAACCATTCGAGGGCCCGCCGCCGCAACTCCGGATTTTGCTCTACATCCACCTTTGTTTTCGCCCCCAGAATTTTCAACAGAGGCTCACCAATCGGGTCCTCTGGCTTCGCGATCCAATCCCTATATTTCGTCTGCGCCTTCAACCGAAACTGAAGGCGCTGCGCCTCGGTCATAGGCCGACCGCCTCCTTCCGCAAGCGTGGCGGCTCGATCTAGCGCCGCTTGCCCGCGCAAGAGTGCCGCTTCCCCTTTTTGCTGATTGGCATCAGCATTCGACGCCCGATACGCCTGCCTCGACGCAGCCTCCGTCGCTTCCTCCTCCTGCTTCGAAACACGAGCAGCGGCCTCACCCCCCGCTCCAAGTGAGCCCGCAATTTGCCCTATGGCCGTTTGACCCTCTGGCCTCGGCTGGAGCATCGCGGTGCCCGCCTGAATCAGAAAGGCTTGATTCTGCGGACTGGCCAGCCAACCCCTCCAGCGATCCGCTAGCCCTGGACCAGTGTCCTGCCGCATCATTTGCTCGTCGCGCGGGTCAAGAAAATTCTGATCAGCCATCATCCCCTCCCAAGGAGCTGCGACAGCAGCAATAGTGGAGCAACACCAGTTTTCTGCGCATTTTGCATCAGGACAATCGGATCAATTTTACCCAATCCTCCCGTGTCCGGCCGCGGCGGTGCCACCGGATGCGGGGCGCGCAATTGCGGCGCCTCCATCATTTTCAACCCTTGGAGCGCCAAGCCCAGCGAATCCCGGACGCTGCGCGAATTGACCTGGCCGAGCCCTCCGCCTTGTCCCTGCTGCTGCGCCGTCGATCGAATATCGAGCGACGAACTAGGTTCTGCCATTGCCATTGGCTGCTGTTGCGGATCAAGCGGCGAGCCGCTGTTCTCTGGAGGTATGGGGCCCACGAACTGATTGACCGGAATTGGCGGTCCGGCTGGCGGCTGCGGCACCCTATTCTGACTCTTCGCTGGCGCTGGTTGCGGCCGCTGAGCATGTTGTTCCGCCACAGCTTGCGGCGTCGCTATACCCATGCTCGGAACTGGACGCGGCGGTAAACCGACGCCCGGCTGCGTGGGCGCTTCACCGGCGAAAGCCATCGGCGGCTCGACGCCCTGCGCTGCAAGCTGCTCAGCCAGGTTGTCCCACAGCGACATCGGCATCGGATCGAACGCCATTTGTGGATCGAGCGGCGATACCATTTTGTTCCTCCATAGCTCTACGCGTTGCAAGGTCGAGATTGACCAACTTGAATCCGCCAATTTCCGTCACAGCTTCCGGCGCAAACTTCTCTATATCCTGCGCCATGACGCCGATATGCGTCGCCTGATTGCCTGCATACCGATAACGATAAACGGGCGTCCCATCGAACAGCGTTCCAATCCGGACAATATCGCGCTTCAAGCGCATGTCGCTGGATGTGAATAAAGGTAATAGGCCCGCTAATCCACTCGTGCCCCCCAGGGCTCCAAGCCCACCCAAAATTCCGGCCCCCGTTGCACCAATACCAAGTGCCGTTTGCAATCCGCTCGGCTGAGTTACTCCAGGCCCCGTAGTGACGCTGCCAGCCCCAGGAATCGCATTCAAGCCACCCAAAAATGCTTGACCCTTTAGCAGAGGCAAATACTGTTCGAACTGGCTCTGCCCCGTTTGAGCACTCAACAGCGCCTGCGCCAGGCTCCGCTGCGTATCGCCCACCGCCGTTGTGGTCAAACCCGGAATTGCCTGACTCTGTGCAATCGAGGGGGCCAATCCCATACTCTTGAGCATGGCGTCGAGCCCCGTATTATATCCTTGATAGGCAAGCTTGCTCGCCGTGTCACCCGCCGCCTGACTCGCCCCGCGGGCCGCCAGACCTTCCGCGATCCCCAACCGGCTTCCTCCATAATTGGCTCCAGGAACACCGGCGCCACCGACGATCGCCTGACCACGAAGCGCCGGTAGCACACTTTCTCCAAGATTTTGATAAATCGGTCGAACGCTGGCATCAATCGTTCCCTGGAGTCCAGGATTCGACCGAGGGTCGAGCGCGGCGCCAGAAGTGAGAAATTGATTGCTCTGGCCCGCTCCGGTCAAAATGTTGTTCATGGCCATGGTCGAACCCAGGACCTGATTTTGACCCGCAACCTGCGTCGGATTGAACCCGGCAATCGACTCCGGCCCCGGCGCCGTTATATTGCTCTGCCCGAACTGTTGCAAATAGGGCATCGCCATGTTGAGCAGTTGGCGTTGCTCCGGACTAATCGTGGTTTGCGTGGTGGTCGTTGCCGGTGTCGTCTCGCCGCTGCCCATTTCAATTCTCCTTTTCCCGCTTCGCGTCCCGCACAAGAATCTCATGCGAGAACCGGAATCCCATATCCCTCAGCTTCCTGCTCCAGCCCCGCCGGGCCGCCACAACCTCGATCCTCTCACATCCGAGCCCGATGCAAACGCGGTCTAAAATGCTTTCGAGGCTCGGATGAAAAACGTCCCACGCCTGCCCGACGGCCCCGAGGAAGCGCAACACTTTTCCCTTCCGATTCGACCGGATTTCGGTAATCAATATGCATTGAATTGCGCCGTCGGATAAAACCCAAAACTGTAGGGCCCCTTTTACCGCCGCCTCGAACATTTCCTCATCCGCAAACTGTTCGTCGTATTGCGGAATCCTCCGAATCGCATTCCGAATGTCCGGCCAATAATGCCGAAACTGCTCCGGTTCAAGCAAATATACCTGCTCCTGCTTCATACTCTAAACCTTGTATTGGAACGAAACGGTCACGACGCTCGTATCGGTGAAGTCGGTCTCCGCCAACGCGGTCAAGGCGCCCGCCGCGTAGCGTTGTGGACTGACAGTGGCTGTACCCGAGGAAATTGGAGCCGTCACCATAGTGATCGTCCCGGCTGCCATGTTGTTGACCTGGATAGAGCCAATAGCCGTCGCGCCCGCGGTGAACGGCAGGCCCGTGATGAGGGCGGTACCGGTCGACGATCCCTTAGCCGTTAGCACAATGCGAAGTTCGCCAAAAACTCGATCGCCGATCTTGGTGTAGCTGCCGGTGAACGTGCCGGTCATGCCAGTGGAGCCGCCGCCAAACGTGAGTTGCGGCGTGAATGTGCCTTCCTCGTAGTCATCGAGAAACCGCGCCCACGCATTTCCATCGTAAACGTAAACGCCGACGCCGGAGCCCGGATTCCAATCACTTCCATCCGCGTAAACAATCATGCCCTCGCGCGGCCGCTCCGGTTCCCGATGTGTGGGCCGCAGTTCGAGGGCAATAGTCTCTGCTTGCGCTCGCTCGATCGCCTTCAATTCGTCTTCGACAAAGCGCGCCAACTCCGCAACATCGGAGGGTGCACCAAGTCCTCTCGGGCGATAAACCATCAGAAATTCCCAGTCAGTTCCATTTCGATCTTATAGCCGTCGATTTTGAACGGCGTTGTGCCACTGATTTCGAGTGCGATCGCAGGCCCCTCGACCACGAAATCCACATACCGCTGGACACTTGGATCGAACGTTTTCGCTGCACTCCAAGTCACTGCTCCATCCGGAACCTGATGACTCCCAATCCGGATCGAAACGGCGCCCCCACTCACTTTTGGCCAAAGTCGAGTGACCAGTTTCCGCTGCTGGAAATCCTCAATCCAATCTCCATTCCTTTTCCTCCCAATAATTCCCAATCCTGTCCGCTGAAGCGTCCCTGTGAAAACTGTGCCATCCCGCGTTGCTCCAGTATCGAGTAGCGCGAACTCGTTCACCGCTGTGCGGACAAGCACGATTTTGCGTCGATCCGAATTCGACCAAAGCCCCGTATCCTCATCCCACGTACCGCTTGTCGAATTCCAAGTTTCCGCATCGCTAGTCTGAATCACGCCGGGGGCCCAATGCCTCCAATCGCAATCACCCTCTGAAATCCTATCACTCTCATAATTATAGATAATTGCCCGATTCGGAAAACTATTCCCAGTTTCCGGATAACAGAACCAGGCTTCGCCCCTCAACGGATGAATCATCATAAAGCTGTTGCGATAATTGGTAACATCAATCGAACCAAAAAGTGTCCGCTTCAATTTTTTGTCGAGCACACTCCGTGCTCCGTTTCCATCATGCAACATTATATCGTCCTGGGACGCGAAAATATGCCGCTTCCCGTCGCCCGTTACTGCAAGTGCCCTCGCGCACAGCAATCCGATCGTTTCCAGAAAGGCGTCCTGATCGAACACGAACCGCCCCCCGGTCGCTCGGAAGCGCCAAACACTATTCTCCTTGTAGACATAGAATCGTCCTTGGAGCGGCAGGCCATCAACGATTCCGCCACTCTCAATGTCCGGCAGCGTTACCTGACCAGCATCAACGGTCGGATCAGTGATGTCCCACGAGGTCGGCACAGCGCCCGGATCAGCCGGATGACTCCATCGAACATCGTGCGGCTGCGTCACTCCACTCGCCGTCAGATTCATCGCCATGAGGTAGGGGCCAAAGGATCGAATAACCTTCGCGCGCAAAAAACTTGGCCAATTCGGCAAATCCGCCAGCAGGACGCTCGTGCTCGCCGTCGGCCAATACTGCGGCAAATCCGTTCCATTGTTCGCAATCGTTATACCTCCAAGGAACGTCGAATTCCAATCCGCCCCCACCGCCGCCGCATACACCGACGAACTGCGCGTGACCGTTGTGAAGTTCGAATTCGTGCTATCCGCCGCAAACGCTCCAGTCAGACTGAAATAAAGCCAAAGCTGTTCATTCCCTCTCCGCACACCCGCCAAGTGCTGCGGCGCTTGCGGCACAGTTCCGAAAACCTGCGTATACCCCCCGAGCCGGCCGATAGAATTCTCAATAATCCTGACATTATTCAGAAAATTCCATGCCTCCGGCACAAGCTCATGCGAAGGCTGATCCCGAATAACACCAATGGCCCCTACGTCATTAATATCGATGCTCGGCATTTTTAGCCTTTCGCCTTCACGTCTATTTTCGACTCCATTCGCAACAATCGAGCTTCTATGGAGCTTCCTATTCCTCGCAACTCACCCCGAATCTCTGCCAATATCGGATTGAAGGTTTCTTTTCGCACAAAATTATCCCTCATATACAATTCGACCTGTGTAACCCTTTCTCGAATCGCCATAACCGTTTCTCCAATCTCTCGTTCACTTTGCACAAATTGCTCGAGGATCGCCTTTGCCTGCCCCTGGAGACTTTTCTCAACGCTTCCAATCCTCGACTCAAGCGCCTCCTGTCGCTGCGCAAGTCCAGTCATCCCATGCTTGAGCGTTCGAATATCGTAGCGCATAGCCGAAATTATAACAACCACAGAAAGGATAATGAATACAACCTCGACAATGTCGCCAATCGTTATGCCCCAAGGCAGCGTCGTCATTGCTTTTTTGCTTCGCAGAGTTCGCGGTACGTTTTCTCATTTGCCAGAATCCTACGCTTCACCTCCGTTGGAGCATTAATATTTCCCTCTCCTTTCGCCCTGACAACTTGCAGATAAAGCTGGCAATAGCTATCCACCGCCCCCGGCTCCGGGTTCAAGCTTGTGCAGCTCGAGGTCGAGAGCACTATCATCGAGATTGCGAATGCTTGCGACAATTTCATCCCGAACCCCCACCTTTTTCAGAATCGAGGCAGTTTGCCTCGCGATTTCTCGTCGCTCCCCCTCACTTATCGCTTTCTGCTCCAGTGCCCAATCGGTAATCTTGTTCACCAATTGGAGCACTGCGAGCGCCAGGCTGATCCACGAAAACATCACAGCTTCCCGCTTGCAACCACCGTGGGCCCAGTCTTTTGCACAATATCACTCGCCGATTGGACCGCCGCCGGTGCCAGACTCGTGGCTTGGATTTCGACCTTTTTGATTTCCGGCACCGCTCCCACCGCCGCATTGATTAGACCCGGCTTAGTTTTAGAAAACCAGCCCCAGATCAACACAACGGCGCTCGCCACAAGCCCGATAATCGACTCATTCGAGAAAATCGACGTGATTCCACTCACGTCCCAGCCCTTCGCCGTCGCCCATCCGATGAAAATCCCGCTGAACGTCGAAATAAACCAGCGGATCGCACTTTTCACCTGTTCCCTATTCAGTTCCATTTTCCTAGTCCTCTCGTTTGAAGTAGATCGGCCCCTCGATCGGCCCATTGAGCGCCATTATCCCCTTCAAAAGGGCGGCACACCCAATCTGCGAATCCCATACCGTCGAATCCCATACCCCATCCGCCACGTATTTGCCAATTTTCTGAATATTCGTTGCTCCCCAAAGGAAGGGGCTCGGCATATTCCCCCGAAACATCCAATATCCCCACCCATTCCAGTTTTCACAATAATATAACTTTTTCTCTAGCCTCCAATCAATGATTTTATCGTACCCCTTTTGCCTCATAATGTCCGCCGCACTTTCCTCGAAGGTGAGATAGGGCCCCATCCCCTTCGGTTCATGCACCGACACCGTGCCGAGTGGATCTCCCTGACCCAGCTGTCGCTGAAAATTCGCACTCGACTCCCTCATATGCAGGACCGCGACCATGTCCCAGGGTACATTCGTCAAAGACTCAACGGTCATATAGCGGTGTTTGGAATTGATCAATTTTTTACAAGCAGCGAGCACCTCATTTTCCCTATTATCATTGACATCCATGCGATCCCAATACTTCGCATAGATCGGCCACATAGCGCCGTATGTCGGCTTACTTGCCACGACTTTTGCTCCGCTTTACCATCGCTTGGAGGCTTTTCTTCGGGCTCACTTTCCTCTCCGGCAGTTTTCCGCCGGGATCAGCAGCCGCATACTCCTGCCCAACACCTTGCGGAATTCCGAGCATCGACTGTCCGCTCGCCGCTGCATACATGGCACGCCGCTGCGCCTGACTTCGTGGAGGCATATCCCTCTCCTATTCTGTGACAACCATGATATTGGTGACGATTCCCGGATTCACAACGGCGAACGCATTTGCACTCCCCGTATCGCCCGCTGTTGCCGAGTGCAAGTGCGACATGCTACTCGCCCCCGACATGAAATTCGCCAGCGGTTGAGCCGCCGCTATTGCATTCGCCGCATCCGTCATCATTGTCACCGTGCCGGTCGACGAAGTTATATTCCTGATATTCACTGAGGGATTCGGCGTCGTCGAAGCCACCGTTATCACATGCGAGTGCGGGGGCAGATTCGACGTAATCAGTTGCGCCGTTTGATTCCCGCCAGCACTTCCTAGACTGGTTCCTGTTATTCCGCCCGACGCCGTAGTAAGTCGATTCGCCGCACTTCCACCCATATCGTCACGGCCGAACCCGACCCGCCCCCGCCGATCCTGGAGCGTCAACGTGCCAGCATAAGCGAAAAACTCCGGATAAAGCGTCGAACTTGCCAGCGTTTGCCCACTCGCCCATTCGAGCCCCGGCTGAAGGAACGCATACGGCACATCTATATAAGCACCGATCGGGTCCTTGAAACAGCGCTCAATGACCCACAGTCCCCCGCTCCACATCGCCCGGAACGGGATGCCCGCAGCAGCCCTTCGAGCGCTCGACATTCCCGTCACGAACCCCGATTGAAGCGTCCCGCTCGCCGGGAATATCATCAGCGGCTTTGCGTCCTGAGTGGTTTTGATAAAAGTGCAAAACCAACCATCACTCGACGCCGTTAATGTCGGCAGCGTCACGATCAAGCTGGTGCTCGGACTCGTCACATCGACGAAAAACGTTTTATTCATATCCGTCGACGCAACAACAAAATCCGCCGTTTTCGTCGTCGCCGTCGGGAAATAGAACGCTCTATCTGCATTCGGAAGCGTCGCCCTGAGCGCCGATTTCATATTCCGAATATGATCGTCCCCCTGACTCCGAGCATCGCTCCCATCAGGATTGGTCGTGACGAAATCATTGACAAAACTTGGCGATTCGAGCCCCACGGGCGCCTCCTACAGTCTGCTGCCTAGTGCGAAACGCCGACCAGCAATTTCACGCTCAACCACAGAGGCTATCAGCGCCCGACTTGCATCCATTCGCAATTGCGCGAACTTTTGCATCGCCGCCTGATTTTGAATATCACTCGCAATTTTCCACCCCGCCCCACCAACGATCAGCCACGGATGATAGGTCAGCCAATTATTAGTCGTAGCCGAATTCTCGATATCCGAATCATGTTGATAGTAGCTCCACTGAAGCGTATAATCCTGGTCCGGGATCGGATAAATTCGAATCACAGACTGATAAAGGACATAAGCCCTTGGAATTCCACTCTGCACAATATCCGAATCCACCTGCGGATCAAACGTCCCACGCCAATCCCCATAGAAATATTTCTCTGCGTCCATCCGACTCATTTTTTCCAGGAAAAACGTCCGGCTCGTCGCCGTCCCCTGATACCGCAGCGCCCCCGACTTGAACTCGACTTCCTTGATAAAGTTCGAACTGACCGGAATCTCCTGATTCCCATCACTGGCCGTTACCAGCGCTTCAGTTTTCAGAAACTCCGGCAACGTCATGCCTGGCTTTTCCACCTCGTCCTGGGCAAAATTGAGCGTCGCCAGAATCTCCGTGGCCAGATCACTCCGCCACCCAATTCCCTGCTGAATCTGCGCGACCGCTTCGGCTCCAGTCATCGAAAAGCTCCTGCAAAAGGGGCCTATATCGGGCCCCTACATGGGCCCCTTACGCCGCCCTACTCTCCTCTTCCAACGCCTCCGCCGAGTGCTGCTCAATCGCCCTCAACACACTTTGCGCTTTCGCGAGCAGCCGCTCGTGCCTCGCATCGAGCTGATCTGTGACTCTTTCCGCCTGGAACTTCATCGTCCATAGCGGATCACGACAGCGCGCATTCCGCTGCTCAAACTCCTGCACCAGCGTATCCAATCGCTGGATGAGCTGATACTTGAGAAAAGCCGGAGAATCGCTGACCAGGATAATCTCCCTCGCCTTTTGCACCCTCGCCGGCCGCATCAGATCGAAGTAGAGCGCCCAAAAACTAATATCGCGTCGCGGCGTCATCGGTTCCTTTTGCGGATACCGCACCTCGACATCCAGATAGCAATCCCTCCCGATCATCCTGCTCATTTCCAAATTCCACGTATCATGCCACCAGAACGGGAAAAACGGCGCCATGAAAAATCCATTGAGTTCAATAAACTTTTTGCTCAACATTTGGAACGCGGGCATTCCTGGCTCATTCCACTGCCGACCAAAGTTGACGCAGCCGATCCCATCCGGATAGTGTTCCGCTAATTGCGAAACGTTGACGTCCCACGCAATACTCTGGATGGCCAAATCGTCGACCCCCATGATGAACCAATCGGCGTCCTCGATTTGCGCTCCGACGCTTTGAACGCGATTGAACTTTGCTCCGAGCGAATCTTCTCTTGGCTCGCAACTCCAAATGACACGTTCGTCCTTTCGAAGCTTAGAATTCGCGTAAAGCTCTTGCTCATCCTCATCGATCCCTATGACGAATTTTGTATCCGGCAGCCTCGCCTTTTCCATCGACTCCCAAACCATGTCGTCGAGGTACTCCGGCTTACCCCTCGTCGGACAACAATACACGAGTCCCATTTCCGCTTCCCTTCCCTTTTTAAGCCTCCAGGCCCGCACCATTACCGGCCGAACCTGGAGGCCGTTGGATCAACACGTTCTGTTGGTTTTCAGTTGTGCTTTCCTGTTGGGTAACGTTCCCGTTCGCTCGATCAACCACCTCCTTCCGCTTTTGCGCCTGAGCCTCCGCGTAGCCAGGAGGCAGATTCGCTCCAGTCACCGCCTGGATCGGGGATTGACCCTGCTTTTCTCCTTCATCGAGCAATTTTTGCTTCTTTTGAACAGCCAGCAATTCCCGTTTCTTGTAGGTCCCAAAGCACCCGATGAATGCCTTTTCCCCGACATGTCGAAACTTAAGCCAAGGATCGCACCATACCCGACCGCCGATATGCCGCCACCGCTGACAGAATACGAAGTCCTCGCCCCAATACCTTCCCCTTTTATCATTCTCGTCACCAGGCACAAACATACAATCGAACACCGCCCAAGCGCTTTTTGGATTCCTCGAATCATCCAAGTATTCCCTGGCGCTATACGCCTCAATCATTTTCCGAATACAAGACTTGGTCAACCTCAAGAATCCCGTCGGAATGCTATCCACCTCGAGCAATCCATTCGTCGGATCGATTTGCGCCTGCCCCTTGGTCACATCCCAACGGAACAAATACTCCTCGCCCTCCCTCCGAATCGGATACAGCCCCCCAACGCACTCGACCGGATGCTGGAGCAACCGCTTGATCGCACCCTGTTCCCACCCCAAATCATCATCGACAAAGACCAGATCATCGTACTCGCGTTCAAAAGCCATCGCAAAAAGCGTATTGCGCGCCCTCGCCACCAGCGCGTCATTACACAGCGTTTCGACGTGAATCTGCGCCCCTAGCGCCGTAATCTCGCCAATCGCATTCATTAGCGAATGACTCGTCGCAATCGAGACCTTTTGACTATAACTCGGAATTGCGATGAAAACTGTGCGAGGCTTTTTCGACACCTTGACTCTCCACCAAAAGGGCAGGAGAAGCTGATTTGCCCCTCCTGCCAAGTTGAACGCACAGCGCCCAGGAAGGATTAGGCACTGCCCTTAATCAAGCCGAGCGTGACGAGGTCGGCCCGAAGCTGATTGACCAACGTGACGATAGCATTCGCCTGAGTGCTCGTGCTATAGCCCCATTGCGTCGCCGTGAAGCTGGCCGCCGCCGTGGTCGCAACCGCGCCCTGATTCGAGCTGGCCGGCTGTCCCGACGCCGCGGCTCCGAAGAAGCCAACCCTGGAGCTGGCCGTTCCCAGCATCCGGATGTTTCCGGAAAGCCGGGGGTCCTCGAGATTTTGCCTCATTTCCGTGTCTCCTTTCCCCGGCCCAGATTACGTGGCCGAAATGTTGCCGACGTAGGCGCAGCTCAGCCCACCGCCGTCAACCATGATCGAACACTCGGTTTGCACGAAACCGCGCCGCAGATCCTCATCCTTCGTCTGGACGTCGTCCTTGGTGCTGGTGTCGCGCCCCTTGAGCGCCACATATTTGATGGCGCTGAAATCGAGCACCCACAACGACTTCTTGTAGAGCGGGTGCTGTGAGAGCAGCGGATGAGACTTGAGCAAGAGCCGACCCTGGGGCATGATGAATTCCTGGAAATTCAGCCCCCACAGCTTGATGACGCTTCCAAGCTCCATCTTGATCCCGGTCGTGGCCTGGATCACCTTGCCCATTTCGATCCGAGCAAAGTTCCCGCAGAACCCGATCCGGGTGTCGCCGCCGCCCATGTCGAAGTTATAAGCAGGCGCAATAGCATCCGCGAACAGGGCGGCCGTGACCGCCGTCGAAAACACCGTAGTGTTCGCCGCCGGAATGAACGTCCGCAGGCTGCCCATGAACCGCTTCGGCTTCCCGTTATCCGGATCAGTGGTTTCTGCGCGCTGCCCGAACAGCATGCTCAGCTCGATCGCCTTCGCGTGATCGAACATTTTGCGCTTCTTGTCGTTCGACCAGGCGTTGCCCGTCCGCGCCGTCGTCGCATCCGCCGTTCCGCTGATCTCGTACGTGTTCTTGAAGATCTGCGTGTAGTTGAAAAACTTGACCGGATTCCGGCTGGTTGCTCGGGGCGCCGCCGTGCCTTCCGCATACGCTGACCCGATCAAGAGGAAGCTGGCCGTGCTGCTGACAGCCGTAGCCGTCGAGCCACCTGCCCCACGTCGAACGGTGAAGCTCGAATCCGAGTTCACCAGATCGACCTCGAGCATCTCCGGGGCGAACGTCGAGCTGTCCGTCGCCGGCTCGACCATGAGAATGTCGCCGTGCTTGAGGTGCGTTGCAGTACCGTAGAGATTCGCCATCTGCGTGGCCGTCGGATCGATCGACGACGCCGCGAGCGTGACCGTCAGATCCGTGGACGTCAATGCCACGCTATTGGTGAGGCGAATCAGATTCTGGCTTTCCGCCCACCACGAGAACTCCGGATCCGTGACCGTCTTTTTGCCCGCCTTGCCTGTCAGGGCAAAAATCGGCGAATCGCCTTGCGGCGAGAAGAACAGAATGCTTTCGCGGAAATCTTTCGGACGCTCATCGGTTCCCCAATCGCCCGTCCCGCGCAGTCCAGCTACACCGCTCATTTTCGAACCTCATTTGGTTGCGGTGTTATTCATCGTCGAAGTTTTGTCCAAGGCCAGCCCACGGGCTTTCCTCCACAACTGTCGACATCGGCTGCCGCGCTCCGGGACGGGCTGGAGCAAACGGCTGAGGGCGGGGCGGCGTGGCCCCATTTTGCTTCGGCGCTGCCGCCTGTTGCGGCAACAAGCCCAAGTGCGCGTGAATGGCCGCACCGACGAACTTGATCGCATCCTGCCTGGACGCCTTCGGATTCGCCGACCGGTACATTCGCGCAAACTGATCTACGAGCGGGCCGTGGTCCCTTTGATTCAAACCAGGCCACGCAGCGAAGAACTCCGTCATCGCCTCGTTCGCCCTGGTTTGCCCCGCCAGCACGCGCTGCACCCCATCCTGGACCATTTGCGGCACCAGGCTATTGATGAGATTCATCGCATTCTTGGCAGACTCAAAATGGACCCTGGAAAGCAGCCCTGGAATGGCCGCTACCGCATCCGTGTCAAGCGCCGTTTTTTCCTCTTCGCTCAACAAATACATATTCTGCGAAAGCCAAGTTTTCACCGCCTTCGCAGTTTCTGGATTCTCGAGCCCGCGCAACGTATCCTGAAGCGAGGCCGGAGGAGAACCAGACCCTTGACCGGCCTGCGGAGGCTTTACCTCCTGCTCCTGCGTCGCTGGCGGAGCCTGGACCGGCGGCTCGGCCGGCGACGGAGCCGTGGTCTGCTCCGAGGGCGGCTTTACTGCCTGTCCAGGTTCCTGATGCGGTTGCGCCTCCTGCGGACCCTTCCCCGTAGAAGGTTCAGCAGAAACTGGTACCTCGACCTCATCCTCGTAATCGAGTGAGAGGCCTGCAAAATCGAAATTCGCCTTCGGCCGATCATCCCCCGTTTCGCCACTGACGCGGCTCGGCTCGACCGGTTGCGGAGTCGACGGCGCAGAGTCAGGGCTTGTCGCACCGGGAGGACTTGCTCCATTCCCCGCGCCGCCGCTCCCCGCACCTCCCGAACCAGAACTAGGTGCTGCCGCACCGGCCTCTGCATCCGGGGCACGAAGCGGAAGGAATTTTTCCTGCCAACGCAACATTAAGCCACCTCATTTTCCTCGAGCTTCGTGTTCCTGAGATCCCTTGCAACTGCTATGATGCCAGAAGTTATGTCCCGTGCTAAACGGCCCATCAAAACGGCCCCTTTCGCGGCGTTTTGCCTCATCGCCTCATCCACACTTCCCGCCGGCTTCATACACTCCTCTTCCTTTTGCTTTATATGTTCATTCAGCAGATGCACATAGAGCTTCCACCCCGGATGCAGATGCAGATTTTCGAACTCCCTCGCCCACCGCAAATGCTCCCGATCATCCTTCGTCAACGGCGCTTTCGCCATCAATAACCTCCACTTTCGCCCCCACCATTACTCGGACTCGGCGGCGTTGGAGCCGGAGCGCCGCCGCCCTGCGGACTCATTCCCGGAGGCCGCAGCGGCACAACATTCCCTTGCTGCGCCGCCATTTGCAACATCCCCGCATCTGCCGTTTGTACCCGGAACTGATTGATATTCCTCACCCCAGTCAATCCAGCAATATGTGTGAAGATGCGAGCAATGTCGAACTGCATCAACAAGTTCGGATACGCCCTCAACTGATTCATGATCGAGAGCCACATGTTCGCCATCGCCATCCGATCGACCGGGAGTGTTCCATCGACTGGCACATAATCATAGAACCCTGCAATCTGATCCGGCGTCACCTGCATGAAGTTCGGCCCCGCCTGCATCGCCAGATCCCCGACCACCTTTAGAACTTGCGGCGCGTCGTACCACTGCTGCGTTTGCTGGACCAACATTTGCGCATGCGGCGCAAAGGAGGCAGCAGACATGTATTCGCATTGCGTTTTCTGCCTATTCACCCCGAAGCCGGTGCTCGTCCGCACCTCCGTTGCTGTTTTCCTTCCTCCGGTCGTCATCGCTCCGAACATTTGATCATTGATTCCCATCACGCGCTCGCCGATCCCGAACATCATATTCGTATCACCGACGTGCGCCTGCGTCATATCCTGGACCGGAATTTGATGGAAGAAAGTCCGCACATCAGAACCATACGCTTCCGGTCGCAGACGATAAATGAACCCCGGCCCCCCGTCCTCAGCATCCTCAATAATAACTTTGGAGGGGTCGACAAGGAACTGATTATTGAGTGCAGCTCTGACATTGAAAAAGTGAGTGTTGAGTAGCCAGTCCATTGTATTTTGGACTGGTCGGATGATTTCTGGAATTCCCCGATTATATATTCCATAGCCCTCGACCTCCGACTCCGCCACAGAGAATGGGAATTTCCCATGAATGGCGCCCAGAGGTTGGGCGCCAAGGAGCACGCTATAATCACTGCTAATCGTGAAAACCCACTTTTCCGGATATTTGCTCGGTCCTAGCTCCCACTCCTCCTGGATCAGATCGACGTAGATTTCCCACACCTCCACACTCGACGGATGGTCCGATTTATCATCGGAAAACGTTCCCGCCGTTTCGGGCCGAATCAGGGCGCTCGACGGCGATTTCGGCGGGGTGTTCGCTTTTTTGAGAAAACGACAATTCTCCTCGATATAATATCCCTGATTTTTTCTGCGGACGACCTCGTTCCATCCCATGACTTTGCGAACGCCACAGAACTCCCCTTCCTGGAAACGGCCAACAGGAAAATGTCCATCGTGGATGAAGTCGAAAGGGGCAACATTATAGATTTTATTCCCCTTATATCCAGGAACTTGAATGGAAGCCTGGAGCTTTTGTGTTTTCCCTTGGACCGGGTCGACAATTTCCTCGAGCTGCCCATACTGTACCGTCTCCTCGCACCAATAGTTTCCTAAAATCCCGACCCCATACTTGCCCACATCATAGAGCCAGATATAGTAAGGGGCCATCATTTCCCCCACTTCACACTGATACGAAATCAGTGCCTCCATCGCCTGGACCTTTTGCTCCGCCTCCCCATGCCGCCCCGCAAACTGGTGAATAGGAGTCCGAGCGAAGAAAACACTGGTCCAGTAGGTATGCGCCGTCATTAGCAGCGCATAGCTATAAGGAATCTGAATCGTCGTGTAGCGCGGCTGCCCCCGCTCCCGATCATTACGTCGGAGTGCATCCATTTCCTGCTCCGGCAAATAGGCCAGCGCCGCGTCCTCGGCCTTTTGCCAAACATCATGGAATTGCGTTTGCACCCTCAACCCGAACTTGATCCTATCCTCGAGCTTTCCCGCAATCGAATGATGAAGCGGCGAGCCCTTCGCAATTTTGCGCGTGGTCATGGACATCCCCTCACGAGTCGGAGTTTCGGAACAGTGCTATTATCGATGAACCCTTTATCGTCCATCGAATCCATCCACGGCTTCAAAAGACTCGAAACCCCAATCGCCGCCATGTCGAGAGCGTCGTCGTGCTCAACGTTAGGGTAATCTGTGAACTGCTGGATCAGCTCCGCGTGCTCTGCTCGAACAAACAGACGGCCATTCGACGCGGGGCCGGACAGGATGCTGTTTATCCTCACTGTTTTCGACCGAATATCCTCGAACAGTTGAATGTTGAACCACTGTTTCCGCCGAATCATTTCCTGTTCCAGAATGTATTTCAAATACTTTTGCGCCGCCACGCTTTCGATTATCGCCCAATTTATCCTCCATCGCATCGCCAATTCAAAAAATTTGCTCGCCGTGAAATTCGGCTGATGCCCTCGCATCAAGCTCATTTCGAGAAGATAGAATTTATCTCCGTACCGGCGCCAAACACCTTGAGCCTCGAAATCGGTAGATAACTCCCTCCGCTTTTCCATGCCTGGAGTCGGCGGCGGAACAGGATCAATTGCCAAGACCGTGATACCGCTCGCCGGTGCTTCAGAATAGAATTGGAGCCATTCCGGCAAAAACATACAGGTTTCGCGTGCGACAACCTTACACTCCTTTTCACGAATAAAGATTGAGAGGCGGTTCGCAGAAACAGCTGCCAGCTTCTCACGACGAAGTTGTTCCGTGGGATGTCGTTCGGGCCACGCCGAAACCTGGAATTCTGTAGGCAAGCTTTCCGTTTCCTTGGTCCAACACGAGTATCGCGCAGTTTTCCACTCCGTATCCTTTTCTGCACGTGCAACAAAATCGTCACTATGCTGGGGGGTGTTAAGGGCGACAATTTTTGCGTTTGCATCGTCCGCGATAGGCGCCAAAGAGTTTTTGACCGCACCCATAATGAGGGCATTTATTTTCTCCCTCTGCTCCTTGCTCGCAGCATTTTCATCCGTGAGCACATCGTCGAGAATTATAAGATCAGGCCGATAATCATCGAAATTAATACCACGGATACTGTCACTAGTAATACCCACACCCAAGACCCAGATAGGATGCGCAAGCAACCGATGCTGGATTTCCAGCTCCGTTTCCGTCCACTTTTTCCCTTTATCGAGTCCATACACGGAAGCCAATAGTGGCTTCGTCCTCTTGCCATCCGCGCCCAATTTTTCCTCAAGCCGATTCCGCAACCATTGAATATTTTGTGTAGCCTTAATTTCGCTCGCCGCCACATAGAGGATAGTTCGCGACAACCCATACGCAATCCTTTTGGCCGCAAACATTCGAAGCTTGGTCGTTTTGGCAAAATCTCGTGGGAGGATGACATTGAGCAGCCTCGACTTCGGATCATTCAGCAGTCCATCGACCGCCGCGTGCATTTTCGGACTTTTCTGCCTTGTCGCCTGCGGGAAAAAGGTACGCGCGAACAAATCATCATCGACGGCGCAGAGCTTCACCAGTTCCGCAAGCGAAACTCTGACTCCTTGCACCTCAGCTTTCGCTCCGGCTAGGCCGCCTTTTTGATCCATCCCATTTTTCCCATCGTGATGAAGAAGTGGCCATGACTGCCCGCCAACCCCGTGTTGCCAGCCGGAGCATTCGCATCCACAATAATTCCCGTTACCGTGCAGCTACCGCTCGCATTCCCGACCACCGGTACTGTGGACATCCCGACGCCAGTCACCGTGCAGGTTCCCGCGGCGCTGCCCGTAGTCTCTGTCGCCCCACCAATCGTGAGCCCGACACCCGTTACGATACAGGAACCCGCCGCATTGCCGACCACCGGAACAGTGCTTGCACCAATTCCAGTGGCGGTGCACGTTCCAGCTGCGGAACCAATAGCAGTCGTGCGACTGACCCCGATTCCAGTAACCGTACAAGTTCCTGTTGCACTGCCAACGGCGGTCGTGCGCGAAACACTGACGCCAGTCACAATGCAAGTGCCAGCGGCGGAACCGACGGCTTGCGTCGAGGAGGAACCAATGCCGCTTACCGTGCAGGTTCCGGCCGCTGACCCCGGCACGGCGGCGCGCGACACTCCGATTCCAGTAACCGTACTGGTTCCCGCAGCGCTGCCCGCCCCCGAATTTTGCTCGAACGCAATTCCCGTCACTGTGCTCGTGCCGGCCGCATTTCCGACAACCGGAACCGTCGAAACACCAATTCCCGTTACCGTGCAAGTTCCCGCAGTCGAGCCGACAACAGCCGTTCGTGCCGCCCCGATTCCTGTTACAGTGCATGTCCCTGCCGCAGAGCCCACAGCCGTGACAGTCGAGACTCCGATTCCAGTAACAGTGCAGGAGCCAGCAGTCGAGCCGACAACGAAATAATAACCAGTCCCAACACCATTGACGGTGCAGGTCCCCGCAGCCGATCCGACCGCAGCGACAGTAGAAACACCAATTCCAGTAACTGTGCACGTTCCCGTAGCCGATCCTGGAACTGCCGTTGTGCTAACGCCAATTCCGGTAACAGTACATGTCCCGGCTGCGCTGCCTGCGCCCTCGCTCGCGCCTTGCGGCGCAATTCCCGTTACCACGCAAGTTCCGGCCGCAGACCCAACAGCGAAGATTATCGCCAGAATAGTTCCGGAAACCGTACACGTTCCAGCAGCAGAGCCAACAGCAGGAACTGTGGAGGCCCCGATTCCTGTCGCAGTGCCGCTGCCCGCCGCATTTCCGACGGCCTGTGCTAAGCTCTGACTGACGCCGGTAACAGTGCAAGTCCCACTCGCGCTTCCTGCGGCCTGCGCCAGCGACTGGCTGACACCAGTAACAGTACACGTCCCTGCGGCCGACCCTACGACCGCAGTATTCGATACTCCGATTCCTGTAACTGTGCACGTTCCGGCAGCCGATCCCACAGAGAATATAAAGGCACGAATAACACCAGTAACAGTGCATGTGCCAGCGGCACTTCCTATTGCCGTCGTCCTTGAAGCTCCAACGCCACTAACTACGCAGGTCCCAACCACAGAGCCGGGAACTGGAACACGACTCTGTCCGACACCAGTAACAGTACAAGTACCACTACTAGCTCCAGCCCCAGTGGCCGGGCCAGTCACTTCCTTAAATGCAATATAAATAGCTGAGTTGTCACCATTGGAACCAGAAGGATTCGGCGCTGTGGTCGCACTGGTGACACTGGCAATACGGAACTCACCACGAACGCCCATGTTAGCGTTAGAACCACCGCCGCTCGTTTGATTGCCGGGCATATTCGTGAAGTTGGTCGTGGGTGTCCACGCCGTAGTAGTATTTGACTCTTGCGCGCACCCAACAAAGCGAAGATGCTCGGTCGCGCTAGTGGTAACATCTATTGGCGCAATGGCGCCTGTGGCAGAAACACCAGTTGCCATGCCGTCATCAGAAACAGTGTTGCCAGCCCCTATTGAGAAATTCCATGCAAGAATAGCAGAGGCATCACGGCTGGTGTTCGCCGTGTTGAAGCTCGCAGTGATAGTACCGCCATTAGCAATACCAGTCGTCAAAACGCTATAGGCAACTGCGACCGTTGCCCACGCTTGCGTCGAGGACGACCCGGTTTCAATAGCACCCTGCATAAAGGTGCCGCCACCACCAACAGCGTCAGTCGTCCAAGTATTCCCACCACTATCAGAAACCGAAAGAAGTCGAGCAAAACTTGCACCATCCGGTGGATCGACTGAATTATCGTTATCGACTGCAACCACGATGACGACGAGCGAACCTGCCGACGCAGCAGCAGTCGTCGTCAAAACGATACTAGTTTGATTAGCTGTTTTGCTCTGATTAGTGCCAAGAGCACCAATACTTGCGAAGGCCATTTAATGTCCCTCGCTTCCCGGAATAAAATCTTCCGGTAGAGGAGCCCAATACGACAAAACGTCGTCCCCACGAATAGCAGGAACGACGCTCTGAATCAATTCACCACTTTTGACGGCGCGAGCGTCAATTACATCGTCGGCGTAAACAGCAACAACGACGGCGTCTTGACGCCCGAAGTCTGGCGCCACATAGACTTTGACCCCTTGTCCGACATCAGGCACGAATGTCCTGCTTTATCCGCTTTTCCACATTATCGAGCACACCCTCGATCGTCGCATTGACCGCCGGAATGTCGACCGGATTCCCCTCGGGATAACTGGCCCAAAACCCCTTGACCATTCGGTCCTGGCCAGTTTCGTTGAAGTCTTGGACCAGGACATGGGCCGTGATCTGGATCAGCGTGTCGCCGCCCCCGGCATTTGCCGACACAAAAGTGTAGGGATGCTCGAATTCGGCGCCCCTCTCATTCGTTTTCGCGGCGATATGCGCAAGCTGCGACGGAGTCAGTGGCGTTCCCATTTAGTCCTCCGTTATGTTTGTCCCGGTGGTGAGCGCAGGTGTGACGTTGGTATTGATCGTAATGTTGGGCGTTACGGTTCCGCTATAGAACAGCGTGGTCGAGCCTTGCGAAACAGTGCCCACGCCGAAATGCGTGATCGTGCTGGCCGTATTTGTGCTCTGCGGAAAGGTGACGCTGGCCGTGAGCGTCACCTGCGAACCCGTTATCGTAAAGCCGGCTGTCGTGCGCGCAACGCTCTGGCGTGCATAACCGCCGTAGCCCGTTTCAGAGCTTGCCTGGTTGCCCGCCTCGCCTGGATCGGCGAAATGTAGCGAGAGCCAATAAGAGCCCGTGATTCCGCTCGCCACCCCCACAATCGTGGTGGCCGTGAACAGAAGCTGGAGCAGCGAAGTTTCGAATCCGTCAGCTTTCGACATGGAGGAATCCCTTTCAGCGTTCTAGGGTCAGCCGGCAAGCTGCCGGAGTTGATCGAACCTATTCTTGAGTTCGAGCTCGCGCTGTTCCAACGCTTTACTCTGCGCCGCCAGCGCGCTTTCCTTTATGCGAATATCCTCCATTCGCTCATTGATCTCGACGGCCTTTTTGTCGAGCCTCGACTCGGCGTCGGCAATCGAGGAGAGCTTGTACTCGTTCTCCTGCTGCCGATCTGCGAGCAATTTTTCCCGCCTAACCAAGTCCTGCTCCTTTTGCTGGACCGCCTTTAGCCCATCATCGAGCAAGCGTTTGCCCGCCTCGATTTGTGCTTTGTGCTCCGCTTGCGCTTTTTCGATAGCGGCCGCCGTAGCGTCAGCCTGTTTGCGGGCCTCCTCGGCTTTCGCAATCGAAGCCTCGGCGTCGATCCGAATTCCCTCGAGGCGCTCAAGCTCTTGCTTCGTTTTCACCGGATCAGACAGAATGCGCAAGAGCGCATCGCTGACACTGGTTCCTTGATTAATTTGCATTCGAGCCTCCTATCAGCAGGCACAGACCGAGCCCCAGCCCTAGCCAGAGCAGCACCAGAGTCAAATAGCCGAGTCCGTAGATCATGTCAGCCGTGAATTGGAGGGCCGAAGGCTTTCCAGCCCAACAGCACCAGCAAGAGAAAGAGCAAAAATTTGCTCCCGACGGGACCGTAATTCGGCCAATTCCACCACAGGCCAAACACCAGCCAGAGCATCATTAGAATCCAAAAGGCGAGCCCGAGGGTCATTTCACACTCCCGCGATGACGCTGATTTTGTAGCCGCGCCGCACGCCAAAGTATTCGGTCTGCCCCGCCCCCAGCTTGGTCATCGACGTTGTCGCCGTCGGGTCCTCGCCCACAGCAATATGGCAGGCAGACTCAGCATACAGCCGAATGAAGCGCGTCGAATTATTGAAGGCGGCAGACTTGACCTCGCTCCCAATTGCCAGCACCTGCTCGGCAATAGGCGGATATGCTGGAACTTGGCCGACCATCCCACCAATGTTCGCCATGTCCGCAATTTCAGCAACGAGCGCATTGGCCATTAGGGCCTCCAAAGTTGGGCGTAAACACAATCCTCGATGCGAGGATCGAAGTTATCGATGAGCGGCACGATTTCCGGCACCACGACGGCCGGATCAAACGACTTGCACAAACAGAGCAGACGCAAATGCTTTACCTGGAAATATTTCCGAATCACCGGAGCATAGAGTTCCTTTAACTGCCACCACGCCAGATCGGAAAAGCGCAACTTGATTTCGACAATCAAAATTCCCAATGCCTCATCCTGCACAACGGCGTCGGGCTGGCAGTATCGCGTCCGGTGGCCGTCGAAGAACTTGTACCAAGGTCCGAGGTCGAGCCGGGAGCCAAAGCGGCGGCGGAGGAAATCCTTCGCCTTTTTCTCATATGCCAGTCCTGCCTTTTGGACCTTCGTGCTTCTGCTGCGATGTGTATAAGGATTAGCACACGGTTCAACATAGAACGGAGTTCCTGCCGGCTTAAAGCCTCGCGGCGGAAGGAGCAAGGGGGCGGCGCTGCTGGTGGCAGGAGCGCTGACCCCTAGATATAGAGCTGGCTCTAATGGTGCCTCTGTCATTAGAGCAGCTCTGCTCCAGGCGGGATGGCGTCCGCGAGATCGAGCTCCACATTCTCTTTCTCGACTTCCGCCGCGAGATCCTCGGAGGGCGCGCTTTCCCCTTCGGGGAGGGCCGGCTCCGCTACAAGCTTTGCGCGCTGCAAGTTCAGGAATTTTTCCCGTGCAGCCTCGAGTTGGTCAGTGCTAACTGGCGCAACAATTTGCGTCGTGTTGTTGACGACGACGGCTGTTTGCCCGCCCGCTTTCGCGGTCCCGTAGCCGAGCCTCGTGAGCGTTTTATCCGTGACATCGACCAGGTCCTCGAACGGAATCTTGTCGCGTTGGAGCTTCAACTTCTCGTGCGTGATGTCGATGGCGTCGATGGCCAGCCCGAGCAATCGGCTATTGATCTTTTCCTGAAGCTCGGCATTAACCTTGGTCCGCCGCTGCTCGTAAAGGGCGCGGAAGATGTCGCTGTTCATCACGGTGCCGATCGTCACCTCGCTGCGGCCAAGGCGGCGGGCGATTTCGCGCTGGCTCAGCGAAGGATCGATCAGCAGTTGGTCGATAATCGACTCATACCAATAGCGGATGCGCGTGGGGCGCCACGACTTGGTTCCGGGGTGGAGTTCGGCGTTCATGGTGAAAGTCATGGGGCAAGGATAGGGGAAAGGAAAAGGAGTGGGGCGACCACAGTGAAAGGGGCCCTTTTCCTTTCAAAAATACTCCGCGCGGCGGAAGTGGCAAAGCGATAGAGGGGGGCCCCCCTGGCCCTGGGGGGCGGGGCCGCGCAAGCGCGCCGGGCTACAGAACGCAGCCAGGGCCCGTAGGCCCTGGCCACAACGCGCAGCTAGTCAGTGCGTTCAGAGTGCGGACAGGTCCACTTCCTTGCCGGTCGCACCACCGAGTTCGGCATACTTGGCCGCAACTGCCTTGTTCCGCATCGCAAAAGCGGGATACGTAATTGACCCCTTTGCGTAGCTACCATCCGCACCGGGGGCAACCCGCCCTCCCGTTCGCTGGTCAACTCGCCAGTCCATTTTGCCGGTATAATCCGACTCGGGCTTGCCCGTGACCTGAGCGATCGCTGTGGCCAGAATCGCCACGTCGTAGCGCGGGCCGATGGCCGCACCCGGTTCCCGCCACTGACCCTCCCGAACTCCGTTCAGGAAATCCGTAATGGCATTTCGGGCATCATCCAGCGTACCGGGCTTTTCCTTATTGTTCAGCACGGTATTGGCCACATTACCCACCTTGGTGTGGACGCCGATGGTAGCAAAGGCGATAACGCCGAAATCGCCTATGTACTTGGGGTGCTGCGGGTCAAGGTATACGTCGAAGTCCTCGACTGACTTGTACTTGGGGTCGCCGTCGGCGTCAACCCCGTCCTGCTGCACAAGGCTGTACCGCGCACCGGCGGCATTACCTACGTCCAGGATCTCCTTGCCATCGGCGTCGATGCGGGCCCGGTCACTGCGCTTATTTTTCGCCATAGCTCAATTCCCTTCCATCGGTAGCACCATTGCTACCGTGCCAAGCAATCTAGCAAAGCGGCGGGGGCGAGTCAAGCCCCCCGACCAAATATTTTTTCACGTGACAATTCTGCCACAAGGGGCCCATGCCGGGGGCCAACATGGCACCTTTTCGCCACACCCCCTGCGGACGTGAGCCAGACTTCCTGGATTATGAAACCTGGACGAATTGCCGATTGCAGCGGGCCCCATTACGCGCACCTACCATCCCTCCCTCCCACCCTCCAGGGGGGTGCACCTTTCCACCGAGAGGCGGGTAGGTGCCTTTTCAGGAAGTAGATAAAAAAAATTTACTCTAAGAACAAAATCAACCTACCCTACTCTACAGAAAACGGCCCTTGCCGCCCCCGCAGGGGGGCGTAGAAGGCAGGCAGGCAGGCAGGAAGGTAGGCGCAGCAAAAGGGCCCTTGGCCCCTTTTCGCATCCCCCCACCCCAAACCATGCTACTCTCCCCACAACCAGAACAAGGAGAACAAGGAGCCACCCCATGTTCCGCATCCCCCCCTTCCGCATCCCCGGCCTCGCCGCCGCATCCCCCCTCAAGCCCATCACCTGCCTCGTTTGCCAACGCGAATTTATGCCCCTCAAAGCAGAACAAATCTACTGCCACAAACGCTGTCGTGACAAAGCCTCCCGCCTTCGTGCCCGCAAGCGCCCCCCGGCCTACATTACTCAACACGACGCAGCCGTCCACACTCAAGCCCTAGCAACAGCGTCAACCGCACCTGCCACTCCTATCGACGACGAAAAAGCCGCTGCCCTCCGCCTTTACATGGACCAGCTACGAGCCGAACAAGAGCGCAAGGGCGCCCCAGAACCGACACCGACGCCGCCCCCATCGCAGTCCCACGTCGAAGAATCCATCCTCGAGAAGTGGAAAAAGGAGTAAAAGC
>Ga0209481_10000076_pt1 | contig 48495 bp, 70 predicted proteins | sample SoiMetdeltSBSDD3_FD_187598 | JGI IMG/M metagenome (GOLD analysis project Ga0209481, IMG submission 187598) | Bulk soil microbial communities from a Populus tree surrounding site in Tennessee, USA - Soil MetaG P. deltoides SBSDD3 (SPAdes) (version 2) | ecosystem: Environmental > Terrestrial >...
ATCTGTCCGACGGCGACTTCGCTTTCTTCGAGCGCTATCGGATCGACAACATCCCGGAGAAGGAGTGACTATGGCAGTAACAAGTGTCCCCATTCCTCGTCGAGCAGTCAATTACAAGGACATCCTCTTCAAGGTGTTCTGGACTGGTATAGCTGCTGCTGGAGGTGAGCTGATCATCGCTTTGGCCGATTGGGATCAGCCAGTAGCTCCGTTCTTGATCATGGCTATCAACTACGGCCTGGCTCTCGTTCGTCAGTACGTCGGTACCACGGCGCCTGAGCTACCGCCTCCCAGCTGATGTACTTCGCTCTGCAACTATCGCTAGGAGCGGCTGCATTCTGGCTGGGCGCTCATATTCGCCCTTTTTTCGAGTGGTGAGGAAGTGGACCAAACTCCCGAAGTTTGGAGACAACGACTGACAACTGTGGTAGCCTACGTCATTACAGTGGCGTGGGCTACCAGCTTTCTCGTTGACATAGTCTCAGAATCGTACACTCCTCACCCTAGCATAACCCCACTTATGCTCTTCGTTGCTGGCTTTTGCTTCAAGGAAGGCATTGTGCCGGACAAGAGCAAATCGTCTAAGGAGAAGCAACGTGGAAAGTGACGAAGACATAACGATCGAGGATGTTCTTCGAGAACTTCATAAGAAGAGTATCAACATCAAGCGGCTAGGCATGGTGACTACTGCTCTACTTGTGATAACTGTCGGTCTGGGTTGGATGGTGCAGGGGTTGAACAGAGAAGTTGACAGTCTGAAGGGTGGGGTAGACACTGTCAGCGCTAGTACAAACCATGTCGAGAAGTTCGTCAAGCAACTCGAGGAAGATCCAACCCAAGAAGAGGTTGCTCAGAACCAGGCTGTAAGCCAGGCTGTTGCTCAGGTCCCCCAGATCAAGAGCATTCTTTGTGAGCAGTTTCCAGAGGCTTCAAACTGCAAAGAATCTCCTTGATTTCTCTTTGACGTCTCTAAGAGTGTTAGCTAGTCTAACATCATGCCCAGGGCTGATCTCCCGACTCTTTGGAAGAGTAAAGGACTCTGTGAAGGTAAGCAACGGCTCTTCTATTCGCCCAATTACGATGATGAAGAAGCAGCCAAACGCATTTGCCGTGATTGCGAGGTACGACTACCGTGCAGAGCCTTCGCCCTTTTGAACCGGGAGGAATACGGCGTATGGGGCGGAACAGCAGAAGGTGAACGTCGTAGAATGTTAACGTTGAGCTTGGCTCTAAACGTTGACTTTGAAGAACTCCAGATGCGTATACTTCGTCAAGAACCAGAACCGACGTCCACGGTAACAGTGTTGCGATTCGAGTTTAGAGTTCCGAAGATACGTTTCGACTTCGGGACTAGCGCTTCCGCTTGAGCGCCTTAGCCAAGCTATCGCCCTCTTTAAGAGTTATGATCGTAGTATCTCTAGTCACAGGATCAGTAACAGGAACTACCAATCGATCTTTGGGTGTAAGTCTCCGCCACTTGTGCAGCCAGAATAGGCCATGAAGTGCAGCGTTGAGCTGATGAGATCGATTCAAGGGCAAACCGAACATCTTGGATGCAGACTCCATAACGTTCGGCTCTTGGAAGTAGACTTCTAAACCCAGTTCGATAGCTCGGCTTTCAATAAAACCGATTGCTCGAGCTGCTGGTACTTCGTCGAACTCTTTGACGTACCGCATCTTGTTAGCTTCGCCGGCCCGCCGTGTTCGCACACGAAATTGCTCGACGACTATATAGTCGGGCACCGTATCGAACAGCATCTGTTTGAGAGGTTTGCCGTACTTCGCTTCCCCCATGCGTTGTATGGCGCCTTCCACGTTAAATAGAGCCCATCCCGTCGTCTCCCCCGGATCGAGAGCCAATAAGAGTTCCACTTAGTTCTCCTAACTCCCAGCCTCGAATGATTTTGTAGTCCACCGGGAACGGAACCGGGAACTTCTTCGATGGCCATTCCATGATGCCTTTGATGGTCTGTGCGTGCTCGTCGAACCGGTCCAGAGGCTGACTGAACCAGAGGGAGTCGTGGACCTGAACTCGCATCCTGAACGGATCCTGCTCTCGACGGCGGTGGATCATCAGCATGGACTCCTCAATGATCTGAGCAGCCCCTCCCTGTAGGACCGAGTTAAATGCCTTTCTGAAGGTCCACGGCTCGTGTGCATAGAAGTGACGCTTACGCCCGTTCCACAGAGTTACGTAGCCGTATTTCTTAGCGTGTGATCGTGCCCTATTAGAGACCATCTTGATCTTCGGGTGGACCTTGTAATACGAGTTGATTATGTACTCAGCCTGGTCCACTGGAAAGGTAATCAGCTGCTTCTCGTTAAGCCAGACCTGCTTCTCTATGTTCTTCGCCAGTGTCTCAGCTCCGCCGCCGAAGATGAGTGTATACACAACTGTCTTAGCTGACTGGCGATCGATACCGATTTGTTGAGCCAGAATTTGGTGGGTATCGAGTCCTGCACGGAACTGATCAATCAGATCGTCATCCTGTGCATAGCAAGCTGCTTCACGATACTCGATCTGCATATAGTCGTATTCGACCATAGTATGCTCAGGGCAGTCTGGTTTGAGCAACAGCTTCACCATGGCGTCGGGGTCACGAGGCATCTGCTGGATGAAACTGGAGAGTCGTGAAGTAACCGTGCCGTACTTTGCCTTCTTATCGGCATGGTTATATGTCGGATGGATGCGCCCGTCATGCCCTACTCGCTTAATCCATCCGTTATACCAAGTACTGTCTGCCTTACCAAGACCTCTGTATTCGAGAACAAGGTCGGCGATGGGATCACGCAGATTAACCAGGGTCTGCTCATCCATCACAGGAACTCCGTCAGGGAACTCTTTTGATTTGTTCTTAGTGAGCTTAAACTCCTCGGGTAACATCATGACAGACGGACCAGGTCCGAATCCCTCTTGATTAGCAGTAGGAACTAATTTAAGACGACTAGCGAATAGCTCATGCGCTAGAGCGTCACGCTTCTGAGGGTCAAACCCTAGTTCATCTTCAACTTCTCGCATTCGCTTACGAGCTGCCTTAGATAGGCGCTCAGCAAGTGGTTGATCGAAGTTGATCCCTTCCCATTCCATCTCCATAAGACAGAGCTGGAACTCCATTTCTCGGCGAACTAGATGCATCAATCCTTGTCGCTCAAGCTCTTGATCAATATACGGATTGACATCGTGTGTAAGCTGAGCGTCCCTACAGGCGTAGTGCGACATCTCGGCCGGTGTGGTACGATGGTAGTATCCGCCGTTCTTCTTCAAAATAGCGTTAAGACCCTCTTCTTCCCTTTTAACGTGATCTCCGAAGACCAAAGCGCCCATATCCTTGAGACGATGGGACATGTTCTCATCGATTAACTGGCCCTTAGGGAGTAGATCTTGAACGTTGTCGACATTTGGAAGAAGCCAGAGGTCATCGGCTCGAAACATCTGGGCGTCGAACTTGAGGTGGTGCCAGATCAGTAGAACGTCATTGCGATTGAGAACTTCTGCGAACTTGGGGAGGAGTTCGATAGGAAGATTGTCCGACACGTTGAACAGGTTGAGGCTACCCTCGTCAACTTGATGTCGGAAGGGAAAGTAGAAGCTAACCGAGTAGTCGTTGAACTGGGGGATAACACAATGAGTACTGAAGCCAATGATCCTGTTGCCCTGAGCAGGATGCTTGACCGGTTCACCCTTCCTACCGTACGTCTCAGTATCGACCGAGATAATAGACGCCTGACGCAGCATATCCAATGCGCCATAAAACGCCTTCTCAGTCTGTACGAGAATCACGAGAACGTTCCGAAGTTAAACGTGGGTTGATCCACGGTAGCGAAGTTAAATGCTACTCTGTGAATGATGTTTGCAGGAGGTTTATACTCATACGACAGGTCAGGCGTTTCTTTAGTGATGGACGCTAGAAGTAGAGCTTCATCATTTGGACATGTAAGAAGCCACCGAATCATTTCGGAAGTCACTCGTCGCTTGCCCTTAGGACCCTTACCGAAGGTCTCGATTAACTCTCTTCCCGTCATATACATCGGCTGCTTCATTTCGAGTCCTTCATATCGAGGTTGACAATGATATCCTCAGTTTGAGGATTCATATCAGCAAATGACTTCGGACCTGTACTCCAGTTGCCTGATCTGATCGCCTCGAACGACGTTGGCGGCACCTGGGGCGCTGGGGCCTGCCCTGACAGCCCCTGTGTGGCCGTCTGCGGGCCTGGAAGGCCAAGGGGGGTACCCAGGGGCGGCCCTTCGGCCTGGGGCAACAGGGGCGCTGGGCCGAGTCCTGAGGTAAATCCTGGCTTGACGATCTCATAATTGAGGCGTTCATTCCTCTGAATGAAGAACGGCGGATCCTTAGGACCGAGACGTTTCTTCAGCGTAATGAACTCGAGCACGTTAGGCATTGCTTCACTACCCCACAGACACACGACCGAAGTCGCATAGGATGTTATGTACTGAGTGCCATAAACATCCTCAATCCGCTTAGGCTTCCTGTTCTGTCCGTTGGCCTTGCGGTGGTGATGGATGAACCAAGTAAAGGCATCGTGTCTCTGTCGGAACTTATCGTTCCAGTGAAAGAACTTCCGAAACGCCTCATCACTGATTGTCTCATCAGTAGCTGAACCTAGTGAGTCCACCATGATGCCGTCGAGTTTGAGATCGCCAACTAGCTGATCCATCTGCCCCTTGACTATGTCGTTCGTCATATATAGCGGCTCACCCAAGGGGAAGAACAGCAACTGCTCTTCTAGAACCTCCTGCTCCTGCAACGTGAAGGTATGCTGAAGCTGGGATAGGAAATATTTCAGATCTGTGATGCCCATCTCAAGAGAGAAGAACCCTATCTTGGCCGGCTTCATCTCTCGCCCCAGGAACGGCTGTCCGAGTGCCATCTTCCCGGCGGCATTGAGACTTAGCTGGGTCTTACCTACCCCTGTAGGACCCGTAAGGAGGAAGTAACCATTCTTCTGAAGCAGCCCATTCCATTGCCACTCGAGATTTACCTTCGTATGCAATAGTGTCCTGAACCCCATCGGAGTCAGGTCAACCATCTCTAGGGATTCAGCAGCCCCGTTGCGGTTCGGGTACTTGGCGATTGCGAGTGCAACAATTTGAATCAGCCGCTGCATACGATCAACTCGACCGACGAACTTACCCCAGCGGGTATCGGCATCCTCAATCATTGAGAGGATCTCTGCCTGAGCCATCCCCATTTCTGCACAGTGATAACCCAAAGCCATCAGAGCATCAGACCGTTGTTGATGCCCAGGCATAGCTAGGTTGAACAGATCGAGCACAGTCTTAGGGAAGGTGTACTTTCCTAAGACCTCATTCACAGGCGGAATATACGAAACCTCAGCTACGTCAGCTTTCGGAGGCGGAGGCGGCTGAGGTACACTACTGAACATGTCCAGCGGGATGACTGCGCCTGTAAACTCAACAAGCGATGTTTCACGCTTGCGCTTAAAGTTGTACGTACCCGGAGGACGCAGAATCTGACCGGCATCAATACCAGAGGGATCCGCATCCATATGGTAGGTAAGCGCAGTGTTGATCAGACGAATCTGCTCAACATTAAGAACTCGATCTACTTTCCAGTACCAATGCTCATGACCCTCGCCTCCCGATGCTATCCTACAGGAGGGGGGAGGTACGTTATCCACTGTGGCCGGTGGATCATCTAACTCAACCCAGACCACATCTGAACCCAGCACGTTAGATTCATGAGCATCCCGTTCTTTGAACAAGGCTGGAGCCATGTAGACGTCGCCACGACTACGGCTCGACAGTGTGAAGTTTATGAGATCTGTTCGCTGTGTGGGCCACTGGAAGAAGTACTGCTTGAAGACAACTAGATCGTTGTCCTTTGGAACCTTTGAGGCAGCGTATACAAATCCTTCCCTGACCCCGTAGAGAAAGTCGTAGAAATGCCCTAGACCCTCATCGTTTGCGGGTTGCACGTCACCAACACTCATTCCTCATGCTTTCGCGTCAGGTGCCTTAAGACTGGACTACCCGCAGAGCGAACCCCTCATCTGAGAAGTCCGCTCTGCGGGTATGTGGTGGGTGCTGAGGTGTTAGAAGGGTTCCTCCGGGTTGTAAGCAGTGTTGGGGTTGCTGGGCGGAGCCTGCTGAGCGGGGGGTTGCTGACCGAAGCCTCCAAAGTTGCCGAAGCCCGGACCGTCTGCCGGTGGAACCTGCTGCTGAGGTTGGGATTGCTGTGCAGGCTGCGGCGCATGTTGTGGCAACTGCTCAGGCTGAGGCGGAGCCTGCTGGCCGCCGAACTGCTGCTGACCGTTGGGCTGCTGAGCGATCGCCTGGTAGTCGTTCAGGTTGGCGTTGACGTATTCCTTCTCGCCATCGTCACTCTTGGTCTTCGTGTGAGTGACCGTGGCGATGAACCGACGATTGAGAAGATCCGACCTCTTGAGTTGCAGATTGTCCATCCGCCACTGTTTGCCGGTGATGGCCTCGAGACGCAGACGGAACATCCGCATCATTTTCTGCCAGGTAGCAAGATCGGTTTCCTTACGAGTGTCGCCAGGAATGGTCAGCCATTCCTCCTTGCTGGTACCGAGCGCCTCAGCACCCAGAGAGCTGCCGACACAGACCATGTTACAGACAACAGCCTGTTCGCCCTGCTTGGTGAACTCGATGCGCAGTTCCTTGACCTCGAAGACGTGCTGACCCTCAGGCGGCTTCTGACCAGCCAGACCGCCTGTGGTGTCGACACCGATGTTCAGGTTGACGATGAGATCGTCAGCGTTCCCGCCCGGGGCCGTGTATGCTCCAAATCCTTGATCACTCACTGGTTCGTACCTTCCTCTTTCCGACCGTTCTTGATGTAGTCCTCGAACTGCATAGCGTCTCTTAGGGCGCTATCAGCATTGCCAGCTGCATTGTTGCGAGTAGCGAAATCAAGCGCTACTGTGCGAAGATACCACTCTTGAACCTCAGGAGTCCTGGGATCAACAGCCCTATCTTCACTTGCATATCTTCCACTGAGACCGCTCATGCTGCGTTATTCCTCCGATGGTTGAATGCCTCAAGGATGTGGTCGAACGTCGGATCCCAGATCTCTTGGGGCAGATAGCGAAGACGAGACTTCGCACGGATAATGTCGTCATTGTGAGTCTGGAGTCCGTTGTGGAACTCCTTCCAGTCATCACCTAGGCGGCGCATGTGACCCACAACGTCGAAGTCCCGCCAGAGAACTTCCATGACTCGAGGAGTTGCAGCAGGGCGGACTAGTCGGAGACCAGATTGACCGTCTTCCCCAGTGAAGATCTCCTTCTCATGCAGAAGTACGATCAGATGACGCTGCCCGTTGGGGCCCTCAAGATCCCGCAAATCGACTAGCCAACGTCGGATCATCTCTGCTGATTGCTTGTAATGGTGCTGCATCGGGAGGAATTTGTTGCCCGGACCGCTCTTCAGAATCCACTCGAGGTTGCTGGATTGCATTGCATCCAGCGTATCGAGAACTACTGTCTCCCGATCAGCCCAGTCGTCCTTGGGATCTGCAAGCCGCTTGAGGATTGTATCGGCGGCTTCCCACTTGATCTTCCGAGCGATTTTGACCTTGCTGAGAATATCAGGCCAGTCGCCCAAGGCGAACGTGCTGTTCTCTGTATCGATGAACAGAGGTTTAGGAGCCGTCGCTGCGAACTTTGTCTTGCCGACGCTTTCTGCCCCGTACACGCCACATGACACAGTAGTCGAGATATCGATGCCCGATAGAATCTCGACTGGTCGAGGTCCGAATCCTATTTGGGCTGTCTGTTGAGGCGGCGGAGTCGGTGCATCTTGAGCTGTCGTAGCAGCCAGCGCTTGTCCGAGGTTGGGGAAGTTGGTAGTGTCAGTCATCAGTCCTCCACGTAAGTAATGCTCGAGCCAGCAGGCATACTACGAAACGCTACTTGACGGTCGTGGTTCACCTGAAGTGACTCCACAAGATCTTCGCCTTCAAGATTTGCGAAGCAGCCTCCGACCATATCACAGTTGAAGCAGGCACTGCTGATACTGCGACGAGCGGGGCGCTTCCCTTCCATCAGATCTAGAGTCGACTCGGCAAGCTGTATAAACTCCCGACGAATGTTTTCAAGCTGTCCGGGCGTCCAGATCTTCGGCTCCCGCTTGAAGAGCTTAGCATCCGGCTGAGCATCCATATCTTTGTAGATATAGGAGTTCAGCCGGTTGACCATAACCCCATGCACGTTAATGCCGTCAGCTCGCAACAGCATCTGATACAGCGGAAGCTGCAAGAACGTCTTAATACTCCTGGGCGGCCAGAGCTTATCGGCAGTCTCATGATCCCACACCCAGATCTGCCCATGAGAATCTATAGTGATGAGATCGACATATCCCTGTAGGACGAAACTCCTGCCACTTGGCGGAGTGACCAGAACTGCGAAATGCATCTCGATTCCTACAGGGGTGTGGCCGGCTAGGACATCACTCCTGACGTACCGCTGAATGAGTTGCATAGCTTTAGCAGCGGCAGATATCTGATCGTCGAAGTTGAGGCTGTCCATGATCTCCATCAGGACAACATTCATTCGGACTTGCACCCAGTCGTGAGCGGTCATCCCTTGGTCAGCTATGCACTGATAGAGATCCGCAAGGAACGTATGGGTGAACGACCCCATGTCAAGACGAGGCGAGTTTTTACCGGACTTCTGTCTCAGCCCGTACTTGATATACCAGAGGAAGTCGCAGCGGTCAGCGGTAGTCAGCTGACTGTATGAGAACAACGGAAGGTCTCGCCATTCCGGCGGAAACGACGCCTTGACTTCTGCCTCAGTGCGTCCTCTAGGCATCACTGCACCGGGAATGCGACTGCGAGATAGCTACACCATCCCAGTACGGCCAGCATGATGCTTGCTCCGAAGATGAAGCGAATCGCCTTCTTTTTGCGCTCTGCCCGCCGTTCACGAGCGTCCTGCTCCGTCTTGATCGCTGTACTAGCCTGAAAGACAGGAGCCGACGGTTGAAGCTCTTCGCCGTTTGCTCCTTTGACAGCAGGCGTGCGCAAGTTGCAATACCAGGAGCCGTCACGCTTTTGAGTGACATACACCTGTTGCCTGGATCGCTTTCCCATTACTCTGCCCTTTCTAGGATACCCAGCATTTGCCTGGTAGATGTAAGAGGGCCTGACGGCTGTCGGTTCTCAGTATCGGAGGGCAGACCGGCACGAGCTCGCGAGCAGCCGTCAGGATTCTTTCTGCTGCCCTTGATAAGGGCAACTTCACTTGGTCGAATGAACAGCGTGACTGTTTCTCGAAGAAGTCGAGGCTTGTGACATGAGACACTATGTACGAGCATTAATTTAGGACCGCCCCTGCCACGAAAGACGGCCCTATGCGGCTCGCAAGCGCAATTGAAGTTGCGCTGAATAAGCGCCTCTAGTTGAGAACGTGTATCCATCTGCCCTCTGCCCTTTGAAATTTCCGAGTGCATCCCCTGGGACCGATTACCCTGCTGGAGTTCTCAGGCACGCAGGGGATGCAGCTTCGGAGTCGCCCTGTCAGGCAAGACCCATCTAAGCACAAACTCCCGAGGTTGTCAAGGAGTAATTTTCGAGTGGATATATAACCAGAAGGCCTCGACAGGCGCCCACACGGACACAACCTGCCGAGGCCTTAGGGCCAGCTGTTCAGCTGTAAGGTCACTAACCCGGATGCCTCCGGAAGGATCAGTTACAGGTCCTCACTCACCTCTACTGTCCTATTAGTAACCCTATGAGGTCAGCCTTCGACCTGAACCCCGTCGACGACACCGGTCTCCGGCTGCGGGGCCGGCTCCTGGGGAGCGGGCTCCTGCGGAGTCTCCTCAGACGGAGTCTCCTCGTTGTCGTTGTCCTCGTCGTCGTTGTCGTTGGAGTCCTTCTCGGCCGCTCGGGCCAGGTCGAAGATCTCCTTGTCTTCGGGGTTGTTCTCGTCCAGCCGACGAGCGCTGAGGGTCGTCTTCCCCTTGGTGGGGTCGACCTGAGGCAGCTCGATCGAGAAGGTGTCCTGACCTTCGCCGGGCTTGCCGTGGTTGATCCCGTTCTCCTTGAGGAAGTCCTTCAGCTGAGCGACACCCCAACGACGAGGGGTCTCCGCCGTGCCGTCGCAACCCATCGTGCCGTAGTAGGCGGCCGAGGAGAGGCTGTTCTGGCTGGGCGGCAGGTTCTTGCCGTTGAGCTGATAGCGATACCGATCGCTGTTCAGGCCGGTACGAGCAGCAGTGCTGCCAGTGCTCCGACCGGAACCCCGACCGCCGCCGACCCGACGCTTCGGCTCGGGAACCGAGCTGACGTCCTGACCGAGGGTCTCGAGCACCAACTTCATGGCGTCGTAGGTGTCGAGCAGGGTCTTGCGCTGCTCCTTGAGCGGCGTGACGTCCGTCTTGGCGCTCTCGGAGAGCGTCTTGACACGAGCATCGATGTACTCCTGCATCGGCGTCCCGAACTCGTCCTCGATGCGATCGCTGAGGACGTGCATGAAGCCGATCATGACCTCGACCGGCAGCGACCGGAACGGAGGCAGGAAGCCGTCGAGGACCTGCTGCACACCTTCGCTGTTCTCAGCGGCGATCGTGCTGGTGACCGAGTTGCGGATGGCAGCCTCGGACCCCGACGCAGCCGAGATGCGCTCGTCCACGCTGCCGATCTGCTTGACTAGGTATCGGAGGTACTCGACGTCGACTGAGGGCTTGACGACGTCAGCCGGCGCCTGAGTGGTTGCTTCGGTAGTACTCATCTCTTCTCCCGTTTGGGGGCGCACTTCGCCCGACCAGTTCATTAAAGCACAGATACCGCACGATTACAAGAGGCGTCGCCCTAGATATCTGACAGTTCGACGTGCGTTGCGAACTGTTCGTGCCAGTCCGCAACGGTCAACGTGGAACCGTAGATGTCAGGCTGCGTCCGTTGGCCTTCCCGCCACTTGGCCAAGAAGTCCTCGACGTTCTGTCGAAGAACTTTCTCAAAATCCTCGAGTGTCATTTCATCATCCATTAGGATGCTCCTTTGGTAGTAGATCTAATTCTCTGAAGACACGCTCAAGCTCGTCGATAGTGCACCAGATAGGCGAGCCGTTTCCTCCAGCATCGAAATAGAACTTGTCATGCCCCTTGTCACGAGCATTCCGAGTTACTTCGGCTGGGCTGAAATAGTCGAGTCCATAGCACATATGAGTACCTTCGGAGTAATAGACCAACCCAAAGACCGGACCGTATCCAGGACTAGTCCATACTCCAGCTCGATAGACGTTGTTGTAGAGTGTTGTCTTCCGCTCTGTGTTGCCAAATAGTTCTACCTTAGTGAGCTTCACGTCGTTGTCGCTCCAATTCGATTACGTAGCTCCAGCTAGGATAAGGACCAGACTCATCCCAACAAGACTCACACACAGGCACCCACGGATTTGAGAACTTCCTCCCGCAACCCCCGCAATATCTGAGGTAGTGACGATATCGCCATGGCTCCGGCAGCCCGCACCAATTAGCTGAGGCGTCCCATCCGTGGTAGTAGATCCATCCGTCATCCCCCTCCCTGTAGGCAGGGTTCTGCATAGGCGATGGAGCGATGTTTTGATGAGGACATGTTCCTACAGGGGCGTCTACCACAGGACCCGCTTGGCAGCTACTTGAGAAGTACTAATACGAGCTGTGATCCGGTAGCGCTTGCCCTCGAATGTGATCTTGTCTCCCACGTAGAACATATGCCCATCACCTAGGGTGAGGATATGTTCCTTAGGGTTGTGATACCGTTCGAGGATCTGGTCCTTGTAGCGGCCGATGAGAAACCCTACAAAGGCCGTAATTATACTCACAATTAAGAGCGTCATTAATTACCCCTTATGTTTGCACTTGCGACAGCTACATAGCTTCCCGCAGAACTTACACGTCTCTCGACACATACTGTGGAGTCCATGCATACATGCGGTAGACATATAATGCTTGCAGCGAAGACGAAGGAAGCGGAGTCTAAGAGTCACGGTAGAATAGCCTCTTTTGTCGCTCGGCCTTCTTCGTGTTGATGCGTACATCAACTGGGATCTTCTTGACGAGTTCTTTGATGATCGGAGGATCTATTGTTTTCTGGAAGAACTGCCGATCCAGCTCTGTGGCTAAGCATGAGAGCTCATAAAACTCTGGGTGTGACACGTACAGAGGCTCTTCGTGGTCACGACACCACTGTTCTCGTCGCTGCCAATAAGCAAGAACCTCTTGATCTACCATCAGAATTCCTCAGCACATCCGTCCAAGAACTGGACGGGGTGGCGGCGTTTGATGCAGGTCTCATTGTAAACAAAGACCTCATCTGAATGGCGGCGAATATGCTCCAGAAGAGAGCTGAAAGTTACGTTGTCAGGTAGAACGAAACGCTCTTGCCCTTCGGAGGGGTGATCATCGCCGGCCTTGGTGTACCGGTAGCGGATAACCATCTCAGGCTTAGGTTTACGCATTAGAGACCTTCCAATATGTCGTAGCCGAATTCGTCGCCCTTAAGGGATACGCCCTTCTCTGTTTGCATGTCCAAGTCCTTGTGACAGGATGGACAAACCCACTCTAGATTGGCAGGATCATTATCGAGCACATCCTTGTTCTTGTGCTGCACCTGAAGTTGTCCCATCCCAGGATAGTACCCACCTGGAGCGTTCTCATCCTTTGGCGACCGTCCGCACCCGACCCAAACGGTTCTCCCGTTGGGAAGCGTGATCTGCTCACGGTTGACGCCACCCTCACGAGTTGATCGGCACCAATAGGGGAACTCTTCCTTTTCAAGGACAGCTCTACCCCGCTTGCGTCCCGTACTGCGTGGATCAAGAGGATCTTCCTTCATAGCTCGAACTCGGGATGTTCTTTATGTAGGTGCTTCTCCCATTCCCGGAATAGAAGATGGTTGGGCTCGTCCAACCGGTGCTCGTGTTTGCAGACCTCATCACATCCGCCGCACTTCCAACGCTTGGTGCAGCCGACCTTGTTGGCTTTCTTCTTCTGAATGATAGGTGTGCCATCTCGGACGATTTGAATCTCGAACGTTAGAGCATCACCGCTTTTAACGATCGAATTGACGGTATCCAATTTGGGTCGAGGCATTATCCGCTGGTACTCCATCTAGTAGGCCACTCAGGAACACAGTCACGCATAGATACGAGCGTGCCAAGAAAAGTCTCATAATCGCCCCATCCATTGGGGGGATTCATGGCTACAAATCGCTCAGGCTCCGCCTCAAGTCCCTTTATGATTTTATCAAGAAACTTAGCTCCTTCAGGACCAGAAAGACCGTCTAGCTTCCTGTACCACGAAACGTGCTCCTTATCTTTGAACTTGAATACCTCCTCAGGAACCGAACGTTGCTCATAGTCAACATCAAGTACAGCGTTCGCCATACTGTTGCAGTTGTGGGTATAGTTCCATTCGCCCTCAATATGACCTCGATCGTCTTCGAGATATGCATCCCAGCTCATTTAGGAAGCTCCGATACTTCAGCCGCAACGATTGCAATGAGTGCAACCGCACAGCAAACCAGTACAGCGATCACAGGTACTGCCCCTTTGGATAGTACTCCTCTTCGTCACCAGGTGGCTGAGGCAACATGCTGAAGAGAGCGTCCACGAAGTTCGGCTGCTGCAACGAATCAGGATGTACCCTCTGAACGTGCTCATTGAGCACTATCATGGCACACTGTCCGCAATGCTCAGTGATCATGAGATTGCATACCTTGCAGTACGGATAGTGCATCATCGGTCCAGCATAAGGATCGTGGATGAGCAATCCTCGAACATGAGGATCGTATGGCACATGAACGAACTCACGCGGCTGGTTAAACCGCTTCATCTGTATATCAAAATCAGACACTGTCTCTCCTACAGGATGCCGGTATCGGACATCCAAGAGTGGGTTGCCAGAAACTGCTCGAGCGGATCAGACCGCTGAAGGTTTGTACGTTCGTCCGGTGGCTCGAATAGGACGGTGACAGAGCGCATCGCATGACCGTGCTCACGTTGAATGTGAGCGTTAGCCATCGATAGAGCCATATGAATCGAATGCGCTGTTGTGATCTTGGGGCAGAGGGCACATGCGATCACATGAACCTCTGCGGGTTGATCAGTCATGAGTCCTTCTTAGAAGTCGTGAGCGCAGTGGGGACAGGTGTAGATCTCTATGCCCTTGATTGTACTTTTGTACGTTAGGATCTTGGGCAGTCGCCCATGATCATCTAACTCATGCGGATAGTGGTGCTTACCGAGGGACTGCAGAACTAAGAGATGAGATCGAATCAGTTCCGCCTCGGTACGAAACACGTGGAAGCATTCGCCGCAGACTCGGTAGTCAGTAGGGCGGAGAGGCTCACACTGGTTGTGGATATAACACCAGCCGAGGCACGGAGCGTCATCCCGGTTAGGAATCTTATCGTCCTTGCCTCGACAGTCAGGTGCATGAGGGATATCCACGTGAACACGTGGCGTCGGCTTCTGCCGTGAAATGAGATCGTGCATCTACCGCTCGTATCGAATTCGGGTGCCGTTGGTCATGTCAAGAGTCACGGCTTGCACTCCTACCTGTTCTATGGCAGAGCGCACGCAGTTGGGAGGCTCCTCTGTATATCCGAAATCAACGATAGAGCCATCGCACTTTTTTGTGATGAGCCACTTCAATCGATCGCCTCTTCCTTGCGAGTATCGAACCGTGACGGCGTGTACGGCGTCGTAGCGCCGACAGCGAACCTGTCTGAGATCCGATCCAGAAGATCATCGTCTACGTCAGCCATCTCATCGTAGAAGATGAAATGATTGCGCTCACCCTTGATACCGCTCATCACGACCACCCGAAGAAGAAGCGACGAACCTTCAAACGTATCCACTTCACTGCCCTACCTCCTGTTAGTATGTCGATCTCGATTGCGATTGTGAGTGATACTAGCAACCCAGCTGGAATCATCACTGACGCGTATATTGTCAGTGCCTCAACCTTATTCACCAAACCCCGCCCCACTTGCCTTGAGTCGGATTACCGTGCGGACCTTGCCTGTCGTTGCGCTGACGAATGCGAGCCTCTTCTGCTGCTCGAGCGTTATCTTCCATGCGCTTCAGAGCGGCGGCCTGCCGTTTGTAGAAGTCCATCGGCTTCTCGACTCGACCGATCTCTGCGTTGCGATCACCGCGAGGCGAACGAGGTTTGCTCCACCTGTGGACCCAGCTGCGATCTTTCTCGTCGTAATCCTCACCACCACCCCGCTGTGCATCTGGTGAGTGACCAGTCATACCGACGGCTTGACCGATGGCCTGATTGATTGCGTCTGTGATCTTGCCCATCAGTATTTCACTTCCTCGATCCAGACATCCTGATTGTCGAACTCGTTATCCATGTACTGCTTGAAATGACCCCACCAGTCATACGGTGCCATCTCCTCAGGCCAGCTGTCGTCTAGTTCTTCTCGAAAGAAGGAGTCAACATTAAGGCCCATCCAATGCGCGAACATCTCTTTAGTAAAGGCCACTATATCTCCCAAGAACTTTCGCCGCCGTATCCCAGAAGGAATAGCTGCCCTACTAGGGCCTCTGCCCCCTCTTTGCTGAGGCGATGAAGCTGGTTGACCCTGCCGTCACCAATTGAGACAATGACATCTTCTGAGCTGTCACCTACTGTATAGCACATGACAACCTCAGGATCGAGTTTATCGGGGAGGGGCATCGATCAGTCCTATTCCTAGTTCCCAGGCCGTCTTATGATTCCCCTCGCAGGTTGCAACGTGTGAGGGTATATAATCGAGTGGCCAGATCAACCAATCGTACTTGTCGCAGTACACTCGATCCTCGATTATCCACTGAGCATAGAAACCAATCCAGTAACAGAAGAAGGCTGAGAAGTACATTAAACAGCCTTCTTCCAGCCAGAACAGTGAGGATGCCTGATACAGCCGAGACGTCCGTCATACCCGGTGTGATATTCCCTGATACATGAGCAATGCTCACACCATGGAAGACGGCGTATGTCCCGTATCATGGCTCTTATGAATCCGTAAAGGACCTTGAACATCAGATCAGTCCGTCCTCTAGTGCCTTGCGCAGCGCTTGCCGCTCGAACATATCGTTGAACACGCCCTTCTTCTCGTCCAGGATCTGGGCGATGAATGCGTCCACTGAGGACTCAGCCTGGATGATGTCGATCTGAACGTTGTCGCCCTGCCCCATGCGATGCAGTCGATCCTCAGCCTGTTCATTCGAGCTGGGATTCCAGAACAGATCCAGGAAGATGCAGTTAGAGCAAGCGTGCTGGAGGTTCAGGCCGAGGCCCATCGCCTTGATGGTGCCCACTACAACTCGCACGTCAGACTGAGGATCGTTGAAGTTCTCCTGGATCAGCGGGCGATTGCGAGGATCCACATCACCCGTGATAGCAGCACTCCTGACCGGGCATTCGTTCCCGTCTTGATCCACCCACGTCATCCTCTCTTGCTCGATGAGTTCCTGTAGGCGATATAGGGGCTCCTTGAAGCAGGAGAAGATCAGCACCTTGGCATCGTTCGACATCAGCTCACGAATGCGATTCATGGCGTCATCGATCTTGGCAGACTCATCGCAATCCAGCGTGATGTCATCACCGTCTACGGTCTGGATTTTGACGCCTCGTGGATACAGAGCGATCTGACGCAGCCGTGTCAACTGAGCCAGGAAATTGGAGCCACTGATATATTCGCCAGCTTCCTGGTCCAGCCAGATGAACAAGCGCTCACGCATCTGGTCATACAGCTCACGCTGCTTGCCTCGCATTTGAACAAGACGCAGCTCCTTGACCTTAGCGGGCAGCTCAGGTTGAACCTCGGCCTTGGTACGGCGAATAACCATGTCCGCCACCGTGTTCATCAACTCATCAAACTGACCATAGCGGAAGCGACCATCGTAGGTCCCCAGGTACATACGCTCGAACCGGGGGAAGCTGTCGAACTCGTAAGCACGCTTGCCCTTGAGGGTAAGCAGGTGAAGCACTGTCCAGAACTCGGCAGCCCTGTTCTCGATTGGCGTACCGGTCATAGGTACGAAGTAGCCAGCTCGTTTTGCGAGGCGCTCCACATTGATGAACGTAGACGAGTTGCGGTTCTTCGCTGCATGAATCTCGTCAGCCACCATAATCGGCCACTCATGCTCGAACAGTTGAGGCGTTACCGATCCTTCGCCACGATCTCGTAGCTGAGCGTACCCAACGATTAGGGTCAGGCCCGTCTGGTGCGCCATTTCAACGAGCAGCTTGCGCTTCTCAGGGCCGCCTTCCAAAACGAGCGCTGGAGCAGTAGACCACTTGCGCAGCTCGACAGCAGTAGTGCCCTTGATTGAGTCAGGACACACCCACAGCGTTGCGCTAGTCCAGGGCGCATCCGGGGTCCAACCCTCCAGATGCTTGCTGAGCAGCTCAGGGAACTTGGGATGATGCTGGATCAGGTCAATGCCACCTCGAGCGATGAGCGTCTTGCCCAAGCCCATCTGATCCAGCTCGCCCACTCCGAACAGGCCACGATCGAGACCTGAAGCGATGAACTGCACAGCCACCATTTGATACTCACGTGCGGCGTGCGCCCACAACCAATCATGCTCATCGATGATGTCCTGCCAACGCTTGCGGGCATCTTCGAGCTGAGCGAATGCTTCCATCGCCTCAACACGGTGGCTGATGTCAGCCAGCAGTCGAGCCTTGCGCTCTTCAGCATCTCGCATCTGCTGCTCGACCTTGCGTCGTTCACGCTCCATATCCATGAGTCGAGAGCTGAACTTGGCAATAGCCTTTCGAGCCTCTTGGATGAAATGCTCGCGCTCGTCCTTGACCTTCTTCGCTTCATCACTCAGCGACTTCATCGCCGGCGCAATCAGCTCTATCGATTCGACAATCTCAGCGATCTCATCCTGAAGGGCTTTGATCTCAGGATCGCCAAAGACATCATCCCCTACAGGGGGTGCCGGCTCTTGAGGTTCTTTCTGGGGTGGGAGATTGAAATTGAACTCCATCAGACTGCCCTTTCTTAGGAGTTCTGATTGATGACTCGCTGACCGTTGCTAGTCAGGCTTAGGATCTCTGGATAGGTTCTCTGAACCAGGCCACGCTTGATGAAGGACTCGATGCGGCGACTTAGAGCGCCTTTGTTCATCCACTCGCTAGCGCCGAACTCGTACCATAGTACTGAGAACGTAGCACAGCCGTTGCCGATAGCTCGCAACAGCTTCATCTCTCGAATGGAAAGCATCGGTTCGTCCATAGTGGGAGCCGGAGTAATCGAAACTCCGCTGCAAGTGGACGTGGAATCACTTACAGGTTACCTACGCTCCCTGAGATTCAGGGATGGTTGACAGGATCTCCGACGTGCGGATCTGAGTCGTCGTACGGATCTTCCGGTAAGAACTGCTTGGCCACGCTCCCATACGGGCCACCCGGTCGATTCGAGCGCTTCTTGCTCAGGATCTTCTCAGAGACGAGGCTGGTGATCCGGCTCCACACCATGTTGACTTCTTGAGGTGTATGTCCCCCTTCGTAGAGGGTATCCAGTTGAACCCTCACATGCTCGAATAGTGACTCGATCGTGTCGTGTTGCTGTCGGATCTTCTCGATATCTTCGCTCATTGCTCTGCCCTTTCCTATGAGGCTACTTCGGTGATCTCGAAGTGTCCGCCTTCGCCGTCCTTGTCCGGAACCCAGTCCGCTTCGCATGAGTCGTCCGCAGGACAACCCTTCATGTCGACTCGGAACTCGACGATGACTGATTGAGTCTTGCCGTCGACGCACATCATGATCTTGCTGACCTCGAACTCGTCGCACTCAATGGTGCGCTTGTGCCCGGAGTCAACATTCTTGACTCGTGGACTCGAGCTGTTGTCGACAGCACCGATCCAGACGCCGATTCCCAGCACGAGGCAGGCCATACCGCCTCCGATAGAAAACGCCCCAGTAGTTTCGCTCATGTCTCCGCCCTTCAGATACTCGGTCGAATGCCGTCTAGCACGTCGTTTAGCTTGTTGCGCAGATCCTCGACTGTGAGCACGCCCCGCCGGAACTGCTCAACAAACTGCATTGCTGCATCGTGGCGCTCAGCTTCGTAAGCCGCCTCAACGATATAGTTGAAGTGAGCGTCAGAATTAGCGCTCACGATGCACACGCCGTTCGATCAGTTCCTCTTCGATCAGGAGGCGTTCCAACTCCGGGTCAGACACGTCACCCGCAGCGTGCTTGACCACCAGGTCTTGTGCTTCACTGATCGGAAGCGTCTCGATGTAGTCAAGAAGGTGATCATGACACAGATCAAGGTCATCTTCCAGCGGCATGACTGGGACTCGCAGGTACTTGGCGCTCTTGATGCAACGCTTGACGTAAGGCCATCGATCGGTGCGATCCTGTGCCTCACATCGACGAGCGTCCTTCTGAGGGTTGAAGGTACTCATTATCTGCCCTTCCTAGTAGAACATCACAACGCTCCGAACGTGGCGGAAGTCCGGAGCGTTGTGGGCTGCACTAGATCACAGGATAGGAGCCGTCGATATCCCAACCAACGACATGCCAGATGAAGCTACCGCGGTAGCCAGAGACATCCGTTACGCCCCAGTCTTCCCATTCGACTTCGATATCGAAGATGTGACAGCTCGGGAAAATCCGAGGCATGTCATCCCGAACAACTGAGAGCACATCGGCGATGAAGAAGAGAAGCTCGCCGAACATCAGTAGTTGAGGGTGCCGTCGACGATGCCGCCGACCAGTTGCACCTTGTCGTCGAGCGTCAGGGCCTTCAGCTCCTTACCGAAGTCGGCAAGGGACTCACCGGGGTGGCGACCGAAGTACTTGCTCAGCTCGGAGATGCCGGCTCCGGGCTTGTCGTTGATGGAGACGATCTTGTCGACGCCGTCGGTCTTAACAGCGGGATGCGTGTAAGCCATTTCAACTGCCCTTTCGGAGTAGGTCCTTTATCGCATAGAATGCCGAAGGATAGTGAAGCACATCCCAGGTGCTTTGTCAATAGAGGAAATAGGAGTAAATTATGAGTCTATTTTATCGCCTCCTTCCCGTCGTTTCAGCTCGATGGGATAGGTAGCTCGCCACTCCTGATGACCGGGGCCATACATCCATTCCCATGCATCTTCATAGCTCCAGCCTAAGACTTCACAGGCCCGGTTGAAATGAGTGTCGAACCTATGAGAGCCCGCAATGCTAGTAGCGAAGGTAGCCAATATCCCCTTAGCTAGCTCTTCAAGGATCTCTCGCTCGATCCCATCGTTAGTAGCTCGGATACGTTCGATCTCACGGGTAAATACCTCGGGGTTCATCATGACTGCTCAACTCCGTCGTTCGGTACGACGTGAAGACCTGTCTCATTGATCACGTCCACGATAGAGGCTCGCTCAGGCTCAGCAGGGGGCATAGGCGGCGATTGCGAGACGACTTGCTGATCCACTTCCTGCTGAGGGGGACGCAAGAACATACTAAAGTTCCGGGCGACCTCCATCGCAGCGTTCATGTCAAATCCTACAGGAGGTGTGCCGAACCTCTGGGCAAGGTCTCCACCTTCACTGAAAGGGACTCGATAGGACAGGATCTGTTCGATGACCTCGATGTCCTTCTTCAATTCCTTGAGCATATTGGCAATGAAGCCTCGCACGTCAACGGAACTGATCACGCCTCGCAGGTGCTGATGATCAGGAGCGTCAGCGTAGTAACTACGCACGAAGAGATAGATGACTCCCGCTGCACAGTAGACGATACTGGAATCCTGCAAGTGAGTCGCCGCCCATTCCGCTAAGTCTAGTGTCTTGTTGCCCCTCTGCACCTTCAACGAGCGAAGCACGGCCTGCTCAGTAGATATAGCCTCACCTGTTCCTTTGACGAATTGCGTCTTTCCACCTCGTCTCATAACTAGCCGATCGACTAGTCCTGCACTCTCAAGCTGAGTAACCCAAGCCCACGCCGTCTGATAGTGACAGCCGAAATGCACTTCGACGTCATGAATAGTGAATGCATCATCCCTCTCATTGATCCAGTCCAACACTATCTCTACTTGTTGATCGCTCAACCGGGATTTTCCCATGATATTCATTCTCCTTTATTGCTTAGGGTCGTATCGATCCTAGCATATACTAATCCCTTGTCAAGAAGAAACTCGAGTTTCATACGAGTTATTTAGGAATACTGAAACCTCGGATCAGTCATCACATCTCGCACTTACTGCCTCGACTTAATCGCACCTAACTCAACTGAAAGTCCTGAATAATTATTTAGGAGTTAATAGCGCCACTCACGAGTGATTTCAGTCGTCATTGGATCGGTTTGGAGATTTTCAGTGCGCACCCCTTCTGACCAGGTCTTTTGTAGCACTGAAATTTCTAAGACGGTTTCAACACATACCGAGAAAGTTTCAGTCTAAATTTTTTTAGTGCGAGAATCAGTCTTTGGGGACGAAAGCCCAGGTCAGGGTAGGTGACTGAAACTGAAGGCGCACTGAGAGCACTTAAGGATGGGAAGTGCTGCCCAAATCGTGGGTGTGCCCCACTATAAAGGGGCACACACGTCTGGGGTACTCAAGACGAAATGAGGAATGTTCCCACTCGAGCTCAATTTCGCGCACTGAAACGTAGATGAGAAGCGCATCGAGATTATGAGCGGCGAATCGAGTCAGCCCGCACCAGAGTACACAACGCGATTGCGAGCTGTGCCTAGACAAGACAAAGCGCCCCGGCCTGATGTGGACCGAGGCGCTTTGTCTGTAGGAAGGGATCACTCCTCTTCGGACTTCGCCTCATCACCGCCGACGATCTCCATGCCGAAGGTGACGCCCTCGCGCTCGAGGGTCCAAGGCTTGCCGAGCGGGGAGTCGATGCCCTGCGCACGGAGGTACTTCTCGAGTTCCGCAGTCGGGACGCCCTTGCCGTTGTTGGTCGAACCCTTGCCCGTCTGCTCCGTGATCGCAGCACCGAAGTACCAGGCGACCGAGGACAGGGTGTCCTGCTGATCGGACTGCTCGCGCCGCTCGCCATCGACCACTCGGTAGAAGTGTCCCCGCTTGCCCTTGCGCTGGCTTGGAGCGCTGGTCGTGCGGGGCGCACGCAGGGTGGGAAGGACGACGTCGCTCACGTCGATGTCGGTCGCCGCCGTGAACACGGTCACGAGCGCTTCGACCACGTCACGCTGCTTGGCGTACTGCTCCTTGAGCGTGGCGAGCGAGTTGTCGTCGCCGGCCTGCTTCAGGATGCCGGTCACGCACTCGTTGGCGACCTGCGCCGCCCACTCGTCGATCGCGTGCACGGCTTGTGCCAGCTGCCCGAGGTTGACCGTGACGGCGCCCTCGCCCTCAGCCACGTCACCCAGGAGTGAGAGCCAGCTGCGGGGGACGTCGTCGCTGTCCGAGAACGTGACATCAACGCCCATCGCCTGCTCGGTGGCCTCACGGGCTCGCTGAGCAGCGGAGCCCTGCTTCGCCTTGACGGAGTCCGCCAGTGCGGTGAGTTTCGCAAGCTCGCCATCCAGATATTCGCGTGTCAATTCCATGGTCTGCCCTTTCGCTTGTCGGGGTCGATCCCCGCTTGCGTAGCTAGCATAACATGGATCGGCTCGAATTGGAGGACTCTGCGTGTTGCAATCTCATTACGGAGTACGCTGCATGAAATGACATGGACCCCACCGCGAGTACACGAAAGTATTTGAAGTAATATGAGAGTGCATGAGGGATCTGAGGTACGAAGTAATACGAGGGAATATGAGGTAATACAGTATGACATGACATAGCACGAGGTGCATTGAGCACGAAGTAATATGAAGAAATATGAGAGGGCATGAGAGACCTAAGCACGATTTGATTTGAGGTAATACGAAATTATATGAGGGAATATGAGAGTGCATGAAATGACATGAGAGACATGAAGTCGTTCAGACAAGAATCGGCGACGTAGCGTAGCGGACTAGTGAATCGAGGGCTTGAATATTCTCCGTGTTATACCAATAGTTGTTATACTAGCACTTATCCGGATTTCGGAGTTCTGTTTGCTTCGCATCCCTAGGTCTGCTTTCATATGCGTATGGCAACACCTACGATCTCAGATCTACGTAGAGCCTTCTTCGGGGCAGGCACTACTCAAAGCGAAGCAGATGCGGAATACACTGCGCTGCTTGCGCTGTATAATCAGGGTGTGACTCTTCCGGGGATAGCTGGACAGTCTACTGCTGTCGCCTCTATCGGGAGCAAAGCAACCCCGTCGGCCTGGACGAGGAAGGTGATCAGCACTGATGTGAATGCTCCCGATAGTGCTCTCAGCTTCGAGAAGGGGCGGTGGACCTGTAGGATCGTGGGCGGGAACGGGCTCACCTCGAATAGACACGAGGTGTGGCTGCCGAATAATGTGCCGACGGCAGAATTCTCTCGGATCAGATCACGCTGGGCGTCGAGGCCTCCGGCGGACGGGATCATCCAGCATCCTCATGTGCATCGCTATCAGGCGGATGCCACCAAGCAGAGGGCGATCATCTTCTGGGACGGCATCTTCGGACAGCCCTCATGTGGAGTGTGGGAGTCGAACCTGGACGGGTCCGGCTTCGTCTCGGCGGGGGCTGCTATCCTCTTCTCGGAAGCGGTATCCGGAGGGTCGCATACCTCGAACGTAAGCACCTTGACCGTGCCGGCCGGGGCGGATACTCGATGGAGGGTCGGTGAGGCGATTACCGTCAACGTTCAGGACACTACCTACAACGGTACCTGGATTATCTCGGCGGTGACGTCTACTACTATCTCGTACGCCCGTATAGCGGCCAACGATCCGGCCTCAGGCACGGGCTTCATCTTCCCTGTAGGAGCCGGAGCCTTCAACGCTAGTGCTGCTCAAAGGAACTACGCCTTCACCGACGCAGTGCGAGCGAACGGGATCGTAACCTCGGTCGGGTTGCCGGCCGGGCACGCACTCAAGGTAGGGGACTGGGTGATCGTGGACGCTGCCGATAACACGTATGATATGGCTCGTGCGGTGATCTCGTCGGTGAGTCAGGCGAACAATCAGGTGACCTGGCTCCAGCCGGGGGTTGCTGATGACGCTTCGGCCGGGGCAGGGACTCTCGTCATGAACAATCCGTTGATGGTGGAGAGTCAGCTACTGCCTGGGCCAGTGTTGCAAGCGAGGATGTGGGGTGGGGTAGGGCTCGACCTGAACGGGAGTACTCCGGGGCCGATGCCCAATGGTGATCCTCAGTGGGGGGATCCGTTGTGGTCGGCGTCCTATGATCTGAGCACGATAACGGGTGCTACTCTTCCTACAGGAAGGGGACAGATGGGAATCGGGGCCGCCCATCACTCGAGCAACTCGGAAGTGCAGCAGGACAACATCGAGATGACGGCGCTGTACGCCTACTAAGGAGAAGGTATGCGGAGAGACTGAGTTCGAGCATGAAGAAGCCCCGCCTGGGTCTCTCCGGAGCGGGGCTTCTTCATATGTCCGCAGCAGCAAGGTGCACTGTGGTACTGCGGACACAGGACAGTGTATTTTGTTGTAGTGCTGGCTAGGCGAGTGTAAGCCATGCCTCCTTACGGTGGTGATGTGCCTCTAGATCCTCCGATAGGTGCTCGACTGCTCTTCGGCTGTGATTGGATAGGGGTGGCCTGATGTGTCGACAGCGACCCATCCGTGCCAGCCTTCGGGTACGTGAAGGACGCCTTCCTGCGTCTCGATCTCGAAGGGGCCGTCGCATTCGACCATGCGAGTCGGCTCCTTCTTCTGAAACCACTCCCACGCTTCGGAATCCATGGGAGGGATGTTGTCCTTGGTGAAGCGAGTGATTTCCGACGTCATTCGCCATCTCGCTTCGGATGTGACGTCGTGTTCGGATACCGGCCTTCAGGCTCGTTGCGAGCAAGCGATGCGATCGCCAACATGCAGGAGCGGTCGTTGCGCTTCAGGACATCGAGGAGCTCTTCGCTGGCCGGGCAAACCTCGACCAACAGGTGTCCCAGCTCTTTGAAGGCATTGCGGACGGCCTGCATCTTGTCCATCGTCTCCTGGAACTCGGGACGGTGGTAGCCGTGGTTCCACTCAACGGCATCGTGCAGACGATCCTTATCGATATACTGTCCCATCACTCTCCTTAGTTGCTCATATAGCTTGCGGTTGACGAATATAGCTGACACAGTCGGGCGCTCTGGTTCCCACATCCAGAGCGTCCTCAATGCCTACTACGGTTCGTCGAACCAGCAGGGAATAGTGTCGTCGTAGCCGGAGCCAGTGAAGTACTGGTTGGGTTGGCCCGGATACCACCACGTGAGGATGTAGCACCGTCGATGACCGGTGTAGATGTTGTGAGTCATACAACGGCCGTGCGCAGTGTTCTCGCTCAGATCAGTCCACCAGGAGTGGTCGATCAGGTAGTTGGAACCCTGGACGGTGGCGGCGCAACCGAACACCGAGTTGTTGTCTGCGTTGTGAGCCGCAGCTTGATCTGCGCTGAGGCCCACGGCAGCTACCAGCACGAATGCGAAGGCAACTACCAGTCGCTTAGCTTTGTTCATGTGTCTCCTTGTCCATATCTATTGCATCGATCCAGGCGGAGCACATAGCCATCACCTGAATGAGCTCTTCACGAAGATCGTTCTTGAAGCGGACTCGATTTGCAGCCGGAGGATCAGTTACGGCAAGGTCGGCTTCCTCATTGATGATCTTGGCGACTTCGCCAACTTCCTCAACAACTACTGGCAGCCACTTGGGACTGTCGAACTCCTTGCGCTCCATAGACCAGCCGTGAACATCGTGCTTGATGTGGGCACGAACTCGTTCGTTATGTACTTCTCGGGCCTGTTCGCTCAGATCATCGACTGGCCCATCGGTGACGAAATTCGGAAGGTCCCTCATCGATCCTTCTCCTGCCGATCCCAGTGATTGAAGACGGCGTCGTAGATGTCCCTCGCCCAACGAGCGTCGACGAGCGCATCGTGCTGTCCCTCAGGCACGGGCACACCCAGTGCGGCGGTTAAATCTTTGCTCGACCAGGGCGGCTGTAGGCCAAGTCGACCGGCGACCATTGCCTCGACGTCGACGAGGTGATAGTGCCAGGGCAGCCAGCTCGAGTTGTCGCTGTACGGGGGACCGGAGTTGATGAAGATCGCTGCCAGCCGTTCCTCATCGAAGGACACGACGTTGCCGACCAGGTGAGGCTTTGTGTCTCCGTTACCGACGCCCTTCATGATCGCATCATTGAACTCACGGCAGAAGATCTGTGGATGCGTTCTGCCCTCCAACGTCGGATAGCGCTCGTGGAAGCGGCCGATGTCGAGCGATACCGGATCTGAATTCCTCAGACTCACAGGAAGGAACCAACGGTATTCGATGTCGTTGTCCTTGTGCGGGAAAGTCTCAGCGTTCTGACGAACAACGAGGCCGACTTCCCAGACCTCGGTAGCACGAGCGCTAAACGGTCGTTCGAGACTAGTGGTCTCAATATCGACGAAAGCTAAGTTAGTCACTTTCTAGCTTCTCCCTGAGGGTCATGAGATCCTGGTGGACCTCCCATTTAAGATCTGTGAGCAGGCAACCGTGGCGGAGCATCTCTTCTGTTATTGTCTTCACATGCAATGCGAGAACAGCCCAGAAGGTCTCGACGGGCAGGTATTCGGGCAGCTCGAGGTTGGACCACCAGTGCTCTCCGAGGGCGTCGTTTGCAGTTACCATCAGGTAACTGAATCTCACGTCCATCCTGTCAAGAGGCGAAAGTTTCATCGACCATTTCCTCGAAGATGTGGGTAAGTACGAACTCAAGATCGAGCCCCATAGCGATCGTGGCCAGGATGACGACTGCCTGAGGGTTAGCATTTATCCCTTTATAGACAGTAATCATCGAATCGTAGCAGTACTCTTTATGAACCTTCCAGTTATATCGCTCTTGGAAGTACTTCATGAGCCGGCCTGCTAGAGCTGCTTGTTCGTTTGAATCCAGATTAGCCCAGTTCTCGTCTGGAACCTCGATGCGAAATGCTGTCATGACGGAATATAGATGGTCTCTTTTTCTGGTGCCGGCACGAAGCACCGAGGACAGCAGAACCAACAGAAGTTAACTCTCTTCCCGTCTAACTCGAACGGGTGTATCTCTTTGTAGTTAACTTCTGCCTGGCAGGTATCGCAATTGAGTATTTCCCCAGACGCTAGTGCGAGTTCGTGTCGGTCCACTGATTGCTGCCCATTCTTTCGTAACTTTGATGCTCTGCATAGTGAACATCGGAGGATCTGCGATTGGCTTGTGTGCCCACAGCCTGCCCAGCTCTGCGGGAATACGCCGTTTGGGAACTATAGGTGTAAGTCGGGGAGGGCCGTAATCAAACGGCTCAGGATTGGGTAAAGGCTGTCGATCTCTTCGGGTCTCTTGCTCTTCTTGTTGGCAGTAGATTGCCAGACCGCCCAAGAAGAGCATTGTTGCGATGATCCAAAATGCTGAAAACATGATTGCCTCCTACATCAGAAGAAACTTCCTTGCGCTGTTCTCTTGTCGATCATGTCTAGGAAGGGCTTCGAGAGCTCGGTGACGATTCCGTGTCGTCCGAGTTTCTGAGCGACGATCCCCGTCGTACCAGCACCCCCGAACGGGTCAAAAACGGTGTCCCCGACCATCGTGTAGAGCTTGATGAGCCGCTCTGGGAGTTCCGGTGGAAACGGGAATGGATGGCCCAAGGTTCGAGCTTCTCGGTCAGCCTTGATCTTCCAAACTGGATTGGAGAGCCATTCGCCCTCTTCTTTGCCGAGCTTCGACGCTTCTTTGACATCTTCGGGATAGTCCTTAGGATCGATCCGGCGGCTCTTGAATTTGAGCGGCTTTTGGAAGACCAGGATGTGCTCGTACGTGTTGGCTGTGAGCACACCCTTCGGATACGGCCACGATCCAGACGGCGGCCTGTAGGAGGCGCCTTTATCCCAGATGAAATCCTCGCGGAGGACAAGACCGATGGCTTGACAGATCAGGATTGTTTGAGCTACATTCACAAACATCCCATCAGAGCCTTTGGGAATGTCGTATATGTTGATGGCTAAACGACCTTCATCTGCGAGCAGTGTAGAGCACATAGTCCAGACTTGGCCCAGGAACCTGTGGCAGTCTCGAAATGACTCAGGATCAGGGAAGGTGACGTAGTCGTCTGTCGGTTGCTCAACGCCCGGGTAAGGTGGAGACGTCACGATCAGCGATACGGAAGAGTAGTCAATGACTTCCGGAGCGTTCAGGCAGTTTCCCCAGTATGACTTGAATGATCCACGAGCTCCCTCGACTTTGTCGTCGTGGATGAGCTTAGGCTCAAACTGGTCACCGATCAGCGGTAACGAGGTCACATCTGCCCTTTCATGATCTCGGTTTCTACGAAACGTATGATCGCTTCTCTGAAGACGGCAGCTTCAGGTCCTTCACCTGCGAGCTGTTTTACCTTCCAGTAAATATCCTCAGGAAGCATGAACGCCACACGACGCATTGGGAGACCGCTGGGGTTCGTACGTGTACGACGAACTCTCTGTGTCCCTGCCACCGATCCAAGCTACCATAACTCCTAGAGCGTGTCAAGGAGTAATATCGAGGAAAATTGTTAGTAGTATAACAGTATGTCATACTACGGGCATGTCGCTAGAAGGCGGTGAGAATCCCGTCAAGCTCATACGCCGCCAGAACGGGTTGAGTCAGAGAGCCGCAGCTGAGAAGATTGGATGTCACTATCAGCTTGTTTACATGTCTGAGCATGGGATGTACTGGCGTATTCCGGTCAAGATAATTGATTGGATGCTCGAGAATAGCCCATATACCAGATACGAAATTGAGGACTCGTACGCTGTCTTTAAGGTGCAGCATCGTAAGATAGCTATAGACGAGTACTCTCTGGGATCGCTTGATGTTGATGCATTAGGTAAGCCCGGTGAGAATCCAATAGTTAGACTCAGGGAGAGTCTGGGCTTGAAACAGTCTTCCTTTTGCAAGGCTCTATGCATACCGGTAGCGGTGCTTTATCTGGCAGAACATGACGGCTTCTTGCCCAATGTTCTTAGAGTGTCACTACTGGATCTATCTATACCGCTCGCTGTCATTGAGGAGATCGACGCAAGATTCGAGATTATGTGATGGCTGAACTCGATCCTACTCAAATCAAGATAACAGAGCAGCAGAAGAACTGCCTCTTGTTCATTCAACAGGAGTATTTAGTCGACGGCGCCATTCCTACAGCGGCTCGCATTTCGGACACGTTTGGCGTAACTCCTCAAACAGCTAAGAGATGGCTGGACTCTCCTGAGTTTGAATACCTGCTGGGGCGAGTAGGTATTGCCAAGCCCGACGTAGTAGGTGTCCTATCTGCTCGACAGTTGACTCTGGTCAATATGCTGTTCAACCTGGGCGATCGTCGCTCGGAACGAGAGAAGTGCGAAGCAGCGGGGGTTAAGCCGCAGGAGCTGAGCGCATGGAGAAGGGATTCGACCTTTAACAAATACATGCAGGATCGAGCACAAGCTCTCTTTGATGACAGTGGCGACGTTGCCTATATGGCCATCCTGAAGCAGATGAAGGGTGGAGATATGAAGGCAACTCAGCTATATCTTGAGATGACTGGTAAATACCAGCCGTCTGTGAGGCATGACGTCAATATCGACGGGTTTCTGCTCGGACTCGTTGAGATTTTGCAACGGAGGATCCCTGATCGCCAACTTCTCGAGGTTATTGCCGGTGATATCGAGAATTTGAGGCTAGGCAAAGCGATCGATTTTGACTCAGCACCGGCTATCATCGAAGTCCAAGCAACTCCGACCTTGCAACTACCCGGATGGGGAGGTAAATGTGTCAACTGTGACTGTAACTCACACATTGAAGGATCAGGGTGCTGTGAACATGCCTAACGTCCCGATTGAGGTACGCCTCAGCGAGACAGGTTGGCGTGGAGATGACTCTCAGATTCCGACGAAGCAGCCGTATGTGACCGATGCAGCAGGCGCTTGCGCTATGATTCTTGAGAGGAATCAGGACATTCTGCCGGGCGGCTCCGCTACGTATTATATTGCTTCCGTCATGTTGCCTCCAAAGTATGGGGGTCCCAAGCGCTTCACATTCCGGGCTACTATCACACAGTCCTTGATCGACTCCATCGTGGCCGTCTAGCCCTGTAGGAGCTATGGCTTTCCGTAAGAACCGCATTAGAACCGATGACGAGTTTAAACTACGTATAGTCGAAGGCTTGCGTAGAGCTGCTCGGAGCCCAAATATACACGGCTATGAGCCGCACGATAAGCAGGTAATCTTCCATATCTCGCCTGCTCGTGGTAAGCTCTTCATCGGGGGTAACCGGTCAGGGAAGACGGTCGGCGGGGCCGCTGAAGCGGTGTTCAGGGCTACGGGACGCCATCCCTACAGAGCGGTGGAACCGCCGCCCACCTACGGCCGGGTGGTGGCCGTGGACTTCGTCGAAGGCGTCGAGAAGATTGTTAAGCCTGAGATCGCACGGTGGCTTCCTCCGTCTGATCTCTTAGGTGGTTCTTGGGAGTCTGCTTATGATAGTAGACTCCGGGAACTTACTCTTAACAATGGATCCAAGATCGAGTTCATGTCATACGATCAGGATCTTGAGAAATTCGCAGGCACTAGTCGACATTGGTGCTGGTTTGACGAGGAACCTCCCCAGGATATCTGGGTTGAGTGTCTTATGCGTCTTATCGACACTGGCGGTGACTGGTGGATCACCATGACTCCGGTTGAGGGCATGACATGGACGTATGACGATATCTATGAACGGTCTAATCCCTCACACGAGAAGTATGATCCCAACCTATTGGTGGTCGAAGTAGAGTCAGCAATGAACCCTCACCTGAATGAAGGTGAGCTTGAGATCTTGCTGGCTGGTTTGGATGATGATGAAAAGAAAGCACGTCTACGTGGGCAGTATGTACAGCGTGGCGGTCTCATCTATCCTAACTTTAACGAGAACATCCATCTTATTGATCCTATCAATCCTAAGCGATTGGCTCAGGATCAATGGCTTCATTTTGCTATGATGGATCATGGCATCCGAGCTCCAACGGTCTGGCTATGGGCAGCTATTGATCGAGAAGGCCGGATGATCGTTTATGATGAGTATCACAAGGCTGGCGAGATCATTAAGGTCCATGCCGCCAATGTTCACGCTTACAACGCACGGCATGGAGTGGTACCGTCATACAATGTGGGTGATCCTAGTATTAGGAATAAGGACCCCATTACTGGTACCTCAATTCAAATCGAGTATGTAGATCACGGCATCCCGATCGTTCTCGGTAATAATGACTTTCCTGCTGGCTCAAACGCGGTGCGGTCGAAGTTCGGTGGAAACGGTATTAAGCAGTCACTTTGGATTACTAGGAACTGCCCCAATCTGGCTTGGGAGTTGAAGCGTTATCGGTTTGCACTTTGGGCTAACAAGAAGATGGATCGTGAGAAGAACCCTAAGGAAGAGCCCAATAAGAAGGACGATCACTGTTGTGATGCGTTGAGATATGGAGTGGCATCTCGACCCAAGGTAGAAGATCTCTCGATTCCCGAGGGAATTCAGAGGCCGGTTGGTTCAGGGCCTGTGAATCCCTATGGTGACCGGGTAGATCCAGACACCCTGATTTCGGCCGCAGCCCGAGATCGCATGATGGTGGACGAGTTCCTCGGAAGCGAGTGGTGAGAGGAAGAACGATGAGCTTCAAGGTTCTGACGCGTGACGAGAACGGTGGTCCGCACCGGGTTCTTCACGAGATCAACGACAGGCGAGTGACTCGAGTTGGCCTCGTCACTCGTACGGGCGAAGCTGGTGGCGCTCGTGTCGATGCTGACATGACCGAGGTCCTGATCGAGTTCGAGTATGCCCAGCAGGATGGGCGTCCGACTCTTCAGGATGTCGAGGCTCAGCGGGGCCGGACGCTGACTGGTGACGAAGCGCAGGAGCGCATCGATGAGCTGGCTCAGCTTCCGACCAATTCCAACAGCGGTCTCGATCTGATGCTCGACGCCTCGCACAAGGAAGCCGAAGAGCGGGCGGAACAGGAGCGGCAGGCCGAACAGCAGGTTGCTGCTGAAGATATTGGCGAGACGGCGCCTGAGCTGGCTCCTGCGGAGGATGCTGTCGATGACGGCACCGCTTCTCCTCCGCAGGAGCCGCCCGTTGACGATACTCCGGAAGAGCCTGTTGTCGATGAGACTCCGGAGGAGCCGGAGCCGCCTGCTGATTCCGACGCCAGCAACATCGACTTCAAGCTGACGGATCCCCAGCCCGAGTAGATGTACACCTTTTCCGTTACACCCGATCGCCCGCCCCACGCTTGCATGAGTTGTGGGGCGGGTACGGATCGGGAGTGGTATCTTGATCTTGGCGAAGACCGAGGGTCTCTCGACGAGATCATGAATACGATTTATTTGTGCAACCTCTGTCTTACCGCAGCGGCCAAGGACAAGAACCTCGTTGATCAGTCCCCTCTTCTTGCTCGGATCGAAGATCTTGAGACAGAAGTGTTCAACTACAAGACCAAGGCGGAGGCCCTCGAACATGGACTTGATGATCTCATTCGGGCTCGGATTTTCGATTCCGGCGCTCCTGCTTATCGTGATCTGCGTGATCTTCTACAAGCTCGTGATCAAGCTGATGGAGGATCACAAGAGCCGGGAAGCGATGTATCGGGTGTGGGTGGAGCAGCTCCTGAACCGGGCCCAGGCCCGAACTTGGGAGCAGTTCCAGCAGGCTTCAGCTTCGATGGTGGTGCTGCCTGACTCTGAGGTGCATCCTGTAGGAATGTCGGATGCTGAGGAACTTCGTCGAGCTGGCCTCTCGATGGATGATGTTGATATTGATGCTTTGTCTCGAATCGCAGGGATGACTGCTGATGAGCATGGTAACGGCACAATCGGCGCCTAAGACCAGCTCCCTCATTCAGGGGACGGGCATCGCTGACGAAGATTCGGGTGACTCTGGTTTCAACCCGATGAAGGCGCTTGAGCGCATTCGCCAGAAGAATCGGGAGCCTGAAACAGTCAAGTATCTTGAATCTCTGTTTGAGCGTGCGAAGACCGCTCGATGGAGGTTTGAGAGTCAGTGGGTTGTGAATCTGTCTTACTACTTCGGTAAGCAGTGGATCACCTGGATCAATGGGACTTCGCCTGATATCGCTCGTCTCTACGAGCCACAGGCGCCTCCGTGGCGAGTCCGACTGGTAGTGAACCGGATTCGGCCTGCCATCCGTCGTGAGATGTCAAAGGTGATGAAGGAGAAGCCGACGGCTTATGTCATCCCTTCCACCACTGACGACTCCGACGTAGCTGCCGCAAAGGCTGGGGAAGCCATCTTTGAGCACCAGTGGCGGACGCTCAAGATGAAGAAGCACATGTGGATCGCTCAGTTCTGGCGAGCGTGCACGGGCACAGGTTTCATCAAGGACTGGTGGGATCCTAGCGCTCATGCAGAGATTGGGCAGGGCAACGTCTGTGTCGATGTTCCTACACCGTTTCATCTTTACTTCTCGAATCTTGAGCAGGACGACATTGAGCGTCAGGATTACCTAATCCACGTAGCGATGAAGTCGCCGTCTGACGTCAAGGCCCTGTACGGAGTTGATGTTCATCCTGATACTGTCGAGAAGTCAGGCGGTGTTATTGACTCTCGATTCTGGAAGGCTCTTAATCTGGAGCCAGGCGAAGTCAAGCAGATCGCTGTCAAAGAGATCTGGATCAAGCCCAACTCTCGCTATCCCCGTGGAGCGATGTTTGTTTGGGCCAACAGCAAGCTGCTCTGGAGCTCGGTCGATGAAATGACTGGGGAATACCGCTGGCCGCTCTATAAGCTCGAGTATCCTTTCACGGATTTCAAGGGCGTTCCTACAGGGCGGTTCTATGGTGACTCCTCGATTGTGGACCTGTTGCCGTTGCAGAAGGAATACAACCGAACGCGGTCTCAAATCATCGAGGCCAAAAACCAGGCGTCGAAGCCTCAGTTGCTGGCTCCGGCTGGTTCTATCAATGCCAACAAGATCACATCTGAGCCAGGACTGGTTATTTTCTACACTCCTGGTTATGAAAAGCCGACACCGCTTCAGTTGACTGGACTTCCTAACTACGTTCTCCAGGAGTTGGATCGAACGTTGATGGATATGGCTGACCTGTCTGGTCAGCATGAGGTCAGCAGTGGTACTGTACCTCAGGGCGTGACGGCTGCGTCTGCTCTGTCGTTCCTGCAAGAGCAGGACGATACCATGATTGCGCCAATCATCGAATCGCTCGAATATGGGGTGGAGCGGCTGGGCCGGCACATCCTGTGCCATGTTCGAGATAACTGGGATCTTCCTCGTGCTGTTAAGGTCTTTGGACCGGACAACACATGGGAGATTAAAGAATTCAAGGGTGACGATCTCAAGGGCAATGTAGACTTCAACATCCAGGCTGGCTCGGCGATGCCGAGATCGGTTGCAGCCAAGCAAGCGTTCATCATGGAGCTGATCAAGATGCAAGTGATCACTCCTGAACGTGGTCTGCGCTATCTCGAAATGGCCGAGACTGGTCAGATGTATGAAGAGATGATGATCGACCGGCGACAAGCCGAGCGTGAAAACATGAGGATGTCGGATCCCAGTATTCTGGTGCCCGACTTCTCTGGTATGTGGTTGAACTTGCAGTCTCAGCTCGGAGGCCAGACCGAGCTGGGATCGGGCATGGATGGCGCTGTTCCTGGTTTTGAGGGCCAAGGTCCTATGCAGCCTGAAATGCCCATGTCGCCGGCGGCTCCTCCTATGGGGGACATGGGGATGGAGTCGCCGGCGCTATCGCCTCAGACATCGCCATCCGGTCATATCATGAACGCCGGTCCTCCATCTGCTAATCCCGAGGACGCATTGACGGGTGGCGGTATGGGCGGCGGTGTGCCAGGGATGGAAGGTATGGAGGGTATGATGCCCTCGCCTGCCCAGGCTGGGTTGCCTCTGCCTCCGCCTCCTCCGGTTGTTCCGGTTAACACCTGGGATAATCATGAGGTGCATATCCAGGTTCATAACGACTATCGCAAGCGGCAGGAGTTTGAGAATCTGGATCCACGTCTCAAGGAAGAATTCGAGAGACATGTGGAGATGCATCGATCGGCAATCGGTCTGCCGCCTAGTGTAAACCCAGAAACCGCACGCCAGATGATGACCATGCAGCAGCTCACTCCGCAGCTGGCTCTCCCCGGCGGTGCTCCTCCCGAATCAGGCATGATGGAAGAGGGTGCGCCGCCGGAGGGTGAGCTTTCAGCAGGGCAGGGAGCCCCCCTGTAGGAGGCACTATGCAAGCAGCACAGCAGCTCGGCAACTTCATGAACTTCACGGCTCGACAGGGTACTGCGACTCAGAAGGAAGTCCAGACTCTGACGGGCGGTGCGACGAGCGGCACGTTCCGGTTGTCGTTTGGCACCCAGCAGACTGGAGTTCTCAATTTCAACGACTCGGCTGCAACCATTCAGACGGCGCTTCGAGCGTTGTCGAACATCGGTCCTACGGGTGTGTCCTGCACCGGCGGCCCTCTCAATACGACCCCCGTCGTGTGTACGTTCGATGGACCGTATGCAGCTGTTGACGTCCCTCTGCTCACCATGCAGAGCATCAACCTGGCTGGTGGCACGGTCACTCCATCGGCTACGACTGCCATGGCGTCGAAGTCGTTTGCTGCTCCGCTCATCATGGACGATGTTGCCACGATGCGGTCTCGGCTCGCAACCATCAGCGGCACGACGTTCACGACTGCTGTCCTTGAGAAGATGACTCTCAACGACATGGTCTACGCTCTGCGTGTACTGGACTATCCTCAGACGATCTAGTCATGCCTTATAAATCCGAAGATCAACGGGCATTCATGCACATCCACCATCCGAGGATAGCGGAACGGTGGGACAAGCGGTACGGTGGAAAAATCGGAGGAAACAAAGTGCCTGCATACGGTCGTAAGGCGAACTCTAGCGCTTTCAGCGGTGCTGTTGCTCGTCGTTTGAAGGCTCGTAGGTCTGGTCTGTCGACCATGCCCGGGCGGCGAGTCGGTGCCAATCCGACTCCGGGGGTCCCTCGCAAGGTCGGTCGTATGAAGCCGATGGCGTCAGGTCGCTCGATCCCAATGGGTCAGACTCCGAAGAAGCCGATGCCTTCAGGCCTCGTGAAGTCGGGTTCGCCGTTGCAACAGGCAATCCAGCGGCGCATCGAGAAGAGCAAGTCCCAGCAGTAGAGATATGTAGGAGCACCCTATGTCTGCTGGTCGGGCATAAGGGTAATCTGACCGTGTACTAGGGATATAGAGAGGTCCCCATGAGTGATCCCACCGCAAACGCTCCAGTGTCCTTTGAGGGCATGGCTGCTGGTCAGCAGCCTGAACCTCAACAGCAGGCTGCCCCTGCGGCTCCACCTCAAGAGCCGGACCTGAGCGAGTATGCTCAAGCACTTCTTGGCGAAGTGCCCGATGAGCACAAGCCGATTCTTCAGCAGTACGTCTCGAAGTGGGATGCTGGTATTCAGCGTCAGGTACAGACGTTGGATGCCCAGTATGGACCTGTCGCTCAGATGCTCCAGAACGGTTGGAGTCCCGAAGAACTTCTGGCTGCGGCCGAGTTCGTAGATCTTGCTGGCCAGGATCGTGACAAGGCACTTCAGATCTTGAGCACCACCTTCGGGTGGGAAGAACAGCAGCCTGGTCAACAGCCGCAGCAGCAACAGCAGCCTCCTCAGCAGCCGGTCATCCAGCTTCCACCTCAACTTGAGAAGCAGCTTGGCGACATGAGCAAGTTCATGGAGCAAACTGCGTTGCAACAGCAGCAGGCGGCTGCTGAGCGGCAGCAGGTCGAAGCTGACCGGCAGCTCGATGAATTCATGACTCTTCTTGAACGGGAAAAGGGCCCGTTTGATGAGGTCTTCGTTCTGGCCAGAATGCAGCAGGGTATGGATGCTGCGCAAGCTGTCGATGAGTGGAATGCCACTCTCGCAAGCTACAGCCAGAGCAATGGCGGGGATCAGACGCCAAGGCTTCCTGCTCCTCCAGTTCTGAGCGGTGGCGCTGCTTCTACGGGTCCGACTCCGCTTCACAAACTATCGGACGCCGATCGTAGAGCAGCTGTCATGCAATTCGTGCAAGCAGCAAACCAGTCACAGGCGTCATAGGAACGTCGGAGGAGAACATGCCTGCAACCTTGGCTACGGTCGATGCGCTTCTGAAGGAGGTCTACGGACCTCGCATCGAAGACCAACTTCAGAGTGAGGTCGTTCTTCCTCGCCGCATCGAGCGGACGAGCGAAGGCGTGACCTCCAATGTCGGCGGCAAGTACGTCGACTTTCCCGTCAAGGTCACTCGAAACCACGGTATTGGTTACCGTGCTGAGGGTGGCCAGCTCCCGAACTCCGGGAACCAGGGCTATGCTGAGGTGCACGTTCCCCTCCGCTACGGCTACGGTCGTGTCCGGTACACCGGTCAGCTCATGGAGCTGGCGAAGACCAACGTTCAGGCTTTCACCAATGCGATGGAGTCTGAGAACGAGGGTCTGAAGAACGACATCGCCAAGGACTCGTCCCGTATCATCTACGGTGACGGTACGGGTCTGATCGCCACCCTCGCCGACACGGCAACGTCAGCCACGCACGTGGTCGACAACGCTCAGTGGATCCAGCGAGGCATGATCGTTGACGTGCTGGTCAAGTCGACCGGTTCGCCTACAGGCGGTCTGCAGAACGCAACTGTGACGGCGGTTGTCTACTCGACGAACACGGTGACGTTCTCGGCTTCGTTCACGGCTGCTACCACGCAGGGCGTCTATCGAGCCGGCTCGTACGGCCTAGAGCCGTCGGGCATGGCCAACATCGTGAAGGATTCGGGTGTGCTTCACACGCTCGATCCGGCTGTCGTTCCGGAGTGGAAGAGCACCGTCAACGCCAACGGCGGCGTTGCTCGACCGCTCTCTGAGGGTTTGATGATCGCCGTGTGCGATGCGATTCGTCGTGAGGGTGGCAAGACGTCGCTCATCATGACGTCGCTCGGTGTCAGGCGGTCCTACTTCAACCTGCTCGTCCAGCAGCGGCGCTACTCCAACACCAAGGAGTTCGCCGGTGGTTTCACGGGCCTCGCCTTCAACTACGGTACCGAGGTGCCGGTTGTCGAGGACGTGGACCATCCGCCGGGCAAGATGCACTTCTTGCAGGAGAACAAGTTCAGGATCTACCGGAGCCGTCCGTGGCACTGGATGGACGACGATGGCACCATCGTCAAGTGGGTCACGGACTTCGACTCGTGGGAAGCGCTGCTCCGCCAGTACAGCGAGTTGGGTACCCAAGAGCGGAATGCCCACGGCCGCATGGACGACATCATCGAAGCGACCTGATCCCTGTAGGAGACCTAATGCGTGGCGTTGATCCTAACGTCGCTCAGAGACTCGTAGACCTCGGTGGGGGCGTCCTGGTAGAACAGGACGTCCTCAACGTGGTTGAGAAGATCCGAGCATACGATCCGAATCTGGAGGTCCAATTCCTGGATCCGGGTCGTTTCTCCGATATCACTGATGCTCCCTACAGGGTGATGGAACTCTGTGCGGATGGTGCATGGCGAGTCGTCATGACGATCTGGGAGTTAGACGAACGAGTTCTTGAGCGACTGGCTGCTTTGGATACTCAAAAGAACGATATTCTGGCCGGTCTTGATAAGGCGAACAACGCTGCTAAGGAGCGGCGTAATGCTCGTTTCAGGGAAGAGATCGCTTCGGTTTCGGAGATGGCAGCAGCAGTGCTGAGATCGCCGAAGGATACGTATAAGGCGACGAACCCAGTTACTGGGCAAGAGCACGAGTTCAGGAGTATTCCGCAGTCCGACGACTAGGGGGTTCCCTTGTTAGTTTCAGATGTCGTTGAGGCTGTCCAAGCTCAGTTTGGGGATCGTAACGGGGCACAGATCCTCCTGGACGATATCTTCCGCTGGATCAATGATGGCCAGCTCAAGATCAATCGCAAGATCGGTGATGTACTGTCAACTCAGTCGATTCCGTTCACATTGAACGGAGCCGTCTACAATCACAAGTACAATCTGGCTACCGACTTCTTCAAGTATCAGTATGTGGAGCTTGATGGACGCCGCCTTCAGCCTCTGAATCCTGCTCAGTTGGCTTCCTTGTATCCAACTTTGGACTCGACATCAGGCCCGGCTGGTTTCTCAAAGTTCTTCACGGTTGAGACTATCGGTGCCAATCAGGCTCGCATAGTTGTCGCTCCGATTCCAGGGGCAGCGGGAACGCTGGAGTTGACGTACCACAAGCGTCCTCCGATTGTGAACTCAACCGAAGATGCACTGTCCATTCCCGAGGATTATCATTCGACCTTGGTGACGTATTGCTTGGCTCAAGCTAAGCAAATGGACGGCGACGACGAGGGCTTCGTTGCAGTGAGTGCCGCTTTCAAGGCGGCTGTTGACGAAGATGCCTATGATGCGCATCATAAGGACGAGGAGACATATCCTGTCATTCGTCCGAGTCCTGAAGATACGTATATGGGGTACTGATGCCTGCTGACGTCTCTCTTCGCAGGTTAGCTGGGTTGGTCATAAACTCTCCCAAGGGTGAGGGTCAGTTAGACGAGCTCGTTCGGGCGGACAATATTATGTTCGACGAAGATGGGCTTGCTCAGGCACGCTATGGACAGCACTTCGTCGGCAATGCTGCTCTAGGCGAGAACGTTCTTGAGCATGTTAGCTTTTTCCGGTTCGCTAACAAGCGGATCTTCGTCAGTTTTGAGTCGTGGTATGCACTGGACGCTAGCCTCGATCAAGTCCCTACACTTCAGAATTTGAGCACGGTCTCTTTTTCCGCTGGCTCTCGAACGGCCGGTAACGTCGTCACGTTGACAGTTCCGCTCAATCATCCAGTAGTAGCTGGGAATGTTATTGAGGTTGATGCGTCGGACAACACGTATGATGGCGTCTATCTTGTCTCTAGCGTCACGGCTACCACGGTTGTCTACACTCAATCTGGTGGTCCTGGAGCTGACGCAGCATCTGGCGCTGGTACTATTCGCATCCACAGACCGGATCAAAGTACCGGTAACTTCTACGATGGCACTAGCTGGGAAATTGGCTCTGCTCTCTATACCGGGACGGGCCTTAAATTAGAGTTCGTTGGTGGTAGTCCTCAAATTCCGAAGTGGACTATCATTTCTGGTTTTCCTCTCGGCGGTCGGACCTGGTCAACATTCTCGTATCATGCTGACCGGCTCTGGTTTGCCAGTCGGCAGGATGGAGCTGCCAAGATCTACTTCAGCGCTCCTGGTAATCCGGAGTCATGGCCGGCGGCGAACTTCATTCAGATCGGCGAGGCTGTAGGCGCCTTCATCACCGAGATTCGATCTTTCCAGAATCGACTCTATATCTGGACTATGGAAGAGATGTGGGTGCTTGAAACTCCGTCTGTTCCTACAACCTGGATCCTGCGACGGTTCGCTCATGTGGGGTGTGAAGGTAAAGCATCTCTTGAGTTCAATGGGGCGATGTATTGGGTCGCTGCTACCGGATTGTACAGGTTTGATGGCTCTGGTTTAGAGAAGCTGAGCGAACAAGTAGAGCCCATATTCAGGGACCGGAAGCGTCGGCAGGGGACTACTTTAGCTAGCTCGGACTGGATGTATATTGCCCAGTACCGTGGAAACATCATCTTCAATCTGACTATTGAGTACAATATTGAGCAGAGAATCCTCTGCTACAATATCGCTAACAATCAGTGGTCGGAGTGGACGTTCCCCTTCCAAGACGAAGTTAACGGTGTTATCGTCTGGTCTATATACGGCGTTGAGCTGTCGAACTATATCTATGACTTGGAAGGTCTCTTCTTCACTTGGGAGAATGACGCTCAACACGGGTTTCTGACTGGATCTAATGCTAACTACGATTACAAGTCAGATGAGAAGGGCACAAACACTGGGTCGCCTACCGTCACAGAGTATCCGATAACCGTCGTTATCCAGACTAAGCACTCGGATTTTGACGATCCGTATGATACTAAGCGTGTGCTCAATTGGGATATCGAATATGAGGGTGGTGATATTCTTGTTGAGCAGATTGACGGTCGAAATATCGCTCAAGATCAAACAGTCTACGGTACTAATCCTACCGTGAAGGTTGTCAGTGTTACGTCTGGATCTCGTACGTCTGGAATCGTGACGCTAGTGGTGCCGTCTGGCCATGGCATTGTTGCAGGTAATCGCATTCTCGTGAACGTTACAGATCGTGAGTATGACGGTTACTATTGGGTGACTAGTGTTACGGCTACTACGATTGTTTATAAGCAAAACTGGATCGATGACATAGCTAGCGGCACTGGTACCATAACCGTTCTGTCGCAAGCGGATCCTCAAGTTCAATTTAAGCAAGTTCGTGGATATGGATACTGCCGCAAATTGGCATTACGACTCACTGTAAGCAACTTTCGCAATATAGGATTCAAACTCTATCAGATATGCGGTAGAGTGCGAGTTCGTGGTAGGCAGCAATCTGATCAGGAGCAAACGATCACATGACCGTGATGCGTGAGGACATCGAAGAAGTCATGGCGAATGCTTTCGCTATGGGGGAGACCGTTGCAGAACGAAATGAGCAACGGCGCCAGGCGGTTATTGAGTTTTTGAAGGACAAGCCTAACTCCCGTGGATATCACGGATCGGAACACGATATGATCCTGAGTGATCTCGACTCCTACCCTCAATGGGAGCAAGAGGATGGTTCAACCACCTAAACTCATTAGGGCAGACACAACTCCGTTCCCCGTCACGAACGATCATGCTTTCGCTCAGGAGGGCGATAAGCCAATCTGGTATCCCTATCCAGTGTTTCCTGAGGAGCCTTGGGATCCCGGTATTACAGGCTCAGTTTCCAATCCTGGCACTGGAGCTAGCCCTACCTTCAAAGGCACGATGTGCAGGTTCGGTAGGTTCTACCATGCACTCTTCGAGATAATCATTGGGACTGGTTCCTCAGCCGGTTCCGGTTTCTACAAGATCACCTTGCCCTCAAACATGGCGATTGACTCTAACTGGGATAATAATGTTGGAGTCGGTCAGGCAGAATTAAACGATAGTGGATCGGGATTTGTCGGTCTGATCAGGACTCATACAGCTCAAGAGCTGATCGTCAGACTGACAACGAACGACTCTTCGTGGGGCAGTACCAACCATCCGATCGGTGACGGAGACGCAATTCGAGGTAGCTTCTTCGTATTGGGGACCTAATGCCTATCAACAGATACCAACAGCAGAACGGAATCGAGGCTGTTCGACGGCGCCTTCAGGGCATGAAGGACCCTCGATCCAAGACTGGCATCATGAGTCGAGGTTTGAACGTCTACGCCAACGGGACCTATGCAGCTCATACCGGAGGGGGCCCTCAATTCGGACGGCCTGTAGGATCTCGAGACGTTAATCATTTGCAAGCAGCTATCAATCGGCGGATGGCTCAGCGCAACAGGTACAGCCGTGTGAGGAGTAGCTACTAATGGCTGTGAATCCGGTAGAAGCTCTGATCAATCGCATTGCCAGGGAACAGGGCAAGTCTGGCTACTTTGATCCTCGGTTGGGTGCTGCGATTGAAAGTGCTCGTTTAGGACTGGCTGATATCAACAGGTCATATGGTCGGGGGACTGAGGAAGCTCGTATCGGCTATGATGAAGCTTCTCGTGATCTGTTGAAGCAGCGAGATGAAACCTACGAGCAGAATCGTGGGCAGTTCGCTGGTCAAGGTTTGATTCACTCTGGCATCTTTGCTACTGAGCAGGGCAAGGTTGGCGAGGCATATCAACGAGGTTTGACGCAGGCTGGTCAGCGTCGTACTTCTCTGTTGCAAGATCTTGCAAACAACCGCCTGTCTGGATACAACGAGCTTCAGCGGATGCTTCGGGGTGAGCAAGCAGGTTCAGCCGAGCGTGCTGCCCAACGTAGGCGGGATGAAGCCCAACGGCGCATTGAAGCGGCCTACAGGGCTGAACAGCAGCGTATGGCGCAGGCTGCACTGGCCGTTCAGAAGCAGCAGCTGATGCAGCAGCGTGCTCTTGCAGGGCGTACGGGCGGTGGTGGAGGCGGCGGAGGTGGTGGCGGATACTACTCGCTGCAGGACCTGTTCCCTGGCATGTTCCGAGCTCCTATCCCGCCCCAGAAGTCGCTCAAGGAATACACGCCCAAGAAGGGTAGTACCGGCGCTCGAGTGAGGGTGATGTAATGGCTGCTAAGACTCCGCCTAAGGGTGAGGTTGCTGCTAACGATGCAGCCATCGCTCAGATGTACGCTCAGCTTGCTAGTCAGCTGGGCGGAGGTGTCACTGCTACTGGGCAGAACTTCAATTCAGCTCGCTCAGAGATCGGTTCCATCTACGACGATATGACGTCGGCTCTGACTCAGCAGGCTAATGCAACTGCTGCTGGTCTGGGGTCAGAGTTCGACATGCTTGGTATCGGTGCTGCCACCGACTCTGCCACGCAGAATCTTCGTGGACAGCTGAACCAGTCTCTGATATCGGCTGCTCGTCGTCGAGCGTCAGAAATGTCTGGTCTTTCTCAGCAGGGGGCTGCTTACAAGGCTTCCGGTATTGAGGGCATTGGTAATGTCCGTCGTGAAGGCGTGCAGGTTCGAGGCGACTATCGGACAAGGCTCGAAGAGGCCATCGCTAATCTGGAGGCTGCCAAGGCCGAGGCTCAAGGGCAGTATGACATTCAGAAGTTGCAAGGCGAGACTCAGCTGGCACAGATGCGTGCGCAAGCTGCGTCCCGGGGCGGTGGCGGAGGCGGTGGTCGGGGAAATCCACTCGATATGCTTCGTGCCCAGTTGCTTGGTCTTCAGATCATGGAGAAGCAGCAGGACTTGGAGGGCGGCGGAAATCAGCAGTGGACCAAGCGTGGTCAGGGCGGCCTGAACATGTTCCTCAATCAGCCGTCGATGTACTGGGAGAGCGGTGCTGGTCCCAAGGTTCGTGGAGCCCTTCAGAACATCATCGGTCAATCGACTGATCCGTCGAGGATGACTGCGGGCTACAAGGATCCCTACTCTGCTGCTATGGATCTGGTCAACAAGAACAGCATGGTGAGGACTGACTTCTACCGGGATGCTTTGAGGCAGGCACTTCAGATCTACTACGGGAAGGCATAATATGCCTCGCCCCACGCTGCGTCTCCCTGAGTTTAACATGGACCTGATCAATCTGGTTCAGTTTGATCCGTCTGTTGGTAAGTTCAGGCTCAATGTCGACTGGTCTCCTGCATACAGTGGACACAATAACGCTCAGCGTGTGCGGCAGTTCCGTAAGTTGTCCGACTCTGTTCAGCGGTTCCGTACGGAAGATGCTCTTCAGAGGATGATCGTTGCTGGGCATAAGGATTACAAGGCAGTAAAGACGAAGGACGGTAGATATCGCCTTCCAAATTCCGGAGATCCTGACTGGGATGTCAAGCGGATTGAGGCTGACTATCTCGACTTCCAGGTGAAGAATCAAGCGAAGACGCTTGAGGATTTGGCTAAGGAAGCCGGTAAGAAGGAGCCAGGCGGGTGGCGTGGCGTAGTTCATGATGCTCTCGATAATCCTGGTGGATCTCTTATTCTTCGTGGTCTCGATCTGGCAAGCCGTCCGGCCTATGCTGGTGCTGAGGGCTACAGTCGTCTGCTCAGCAATATAAAGGGTGAGAGCCAAGAACATCCTGGCTGGGCTCCTGCTCCAATCAAGGAAGCACAGGGTATCGCTGGTCCTCAGAAGGATCCCAGTAAACTCAAGGGTGGCCCGGGTTGGTGGCGTAATCGTAAGACTGGTGAGTATCTATACAGGCCCGATTGGAAAGAACCCGGATCAAACCTGGACGCTTTCCTAGGCGGTGCTCGTGAAGGTATAACCGGTCGTGAGAAGACGGGTTGGGGCGAAGTTCTGCGTGAGCAGGATATTCTAGAGGGCAAGCCAGCTGCGGCAGCGGGTTTTGGTATGGATATCCTTCTTGACCCTGCCTCGTACGTGTCATTCGGTACGTCGTCAGTCGCTAAGAAGGGTGGCAAGGCTCTTTCAGCTACTGAGCGTGTTGCAATGGAAGATATCGCTCGTGCAACCGCACGGGAGGCCGTTGAAAAATCTGGCAAGACTGGTCTCCGTGCTACGTTGGCCGAGCGTGGAGCCTTTAAAAAGGCTCTTAAGGAGCAGTTCGAGTTAGCTGGCGTTTCACGTCGTCCTGTCAAGGAAGTCATCAAGGATATCAACTCATCGTATGGTCCTCATTCTGTTGAACGGTCCATGAAGGACAAGGTCACAGAAGCGATGAGGGATCCGTTCTGGAAGCCCAAGGTTCAGCGAGGTATCGCTAAAGCTGCTCGTGAAGACTACCGAGCTATTCAAGCTACCCTTGGTGAGGCAGTTGATCCTAAGCGTCTGAAGCAAGTCGGCATTGAGGCTTTGCAGAAGGCTCGTAAGGAGTTTGCTGATAAGGTCGGTGCCGATGTACTGGATGAGATTGCTACCCGTAAGGCTCTCCGTGAAAACGTAGAGCTCGAACTGAAGGTCGGCGGTCGTCGAGTCGTCGGAAGTGCGAAAGCTGGTAGAGCCTTAGCTAAGACATCTGCCGTTGCTAGAGAGACTCGACCGGGTAGACTTCTGGCTAGGACCTTCCGTACTGATGCTGAGATTGGTGAAGCCCTCCATCGTATCCAACGTCAGAATCTCAATGTATCTGCTTCTCAGTTTGAGGAAGAAGCCAAAGAAGTCAAGAAGATCTTCAGTGAGCTTGGACTGAGCAAGAAGCAGCGAAAGCTGGTCAGTCGTGCTGTTGAATCTGGTGATACCAAGGGTTTCACTACTCAGATGGTCGAAGCGGTTGATCAAGCCCGTTCCTTCATGCAGCGAGCCTTTGATCGTGAGGTTGAGGCTGGCGCACTTTCTCCGACTGACTTCAAGGATAACTACCTCTACCACGTGTATAAGGAGCCCAACTTCAAGCGGGGCATCGGAAGCTGGGTAAAGCCTACAGGGCGAGGGGCTAAGAAGTTTCGGACCCTGGATGAGGCGGTATCAGCAGGTGCCCGGCCTCTTGAGGACATTGCTGACATCCTGGTCTACCGTCTGGCTAAGTCTCACCGTATTGCATCATCTCATAACATGATGCGGACGATTGCAACTCGATTCGGAATCAGCAACATCGCTGGTAAGAGGATTACCAGTCGAATGCTGAAGAACATCGAGGATGAAGGTATCCTTGTTGAGGGTCGAAAGATTGCCGGGGCCGGAAAGTATTTTGCTCCTGGTGTCTACTTCGACCAGGATGTCGCTGCGTCGTTGTCAAAGATGACTCAGATCTTCTCAAGTGATGAGCTGATCAGCCGGTTCGGTCGTCTGTTCGATCAGTTCCAAGCTCGAGTTAAGTTCTTGCAGACTGCTCCCAACCCTGGCTTCCATGTCCGTAATACTATGTCGGATATGTTCATGAACTTCCTTGATGGTGTAACCTCAATTGCACCCTATCGTCAGGCTACTGAGCTTGTGGGTGGTCGAGGCAAGGGCATCAAGATCTACCTTAAGAGCGGAAAGGCTCTGACCGGGGAAGAGATACTTCAGCTCTATGACGGCATGGGGCTGCGAGCCGGCTTCTTCCATGCTGAAGCTGGAATCATTCCGGGAATGGGTAGTCGCTTAACTCACGGCACCAATAACGTGGTTCGTAGAGTCTCAGAACTTCGTGAAGACACTATGCGCATGGCGCATTTCATTGATGCTCTGAAGAAGACTCCTTCAACAGATAACATCGAAGAGGCTGCTGAGCTAGCTGCAAAGCGGGTTCGCAAGTATAACTTCGACTATCAGGATCTTACAAGCGTTGAGAAGAAGGTCTTCCGACGGGCTGTGCCATTCTATACGTTCATGCGTAAGAATGTGCCACTCATGCTGGAGACCTATTTCACCCGGCCTGGTCGTATGACCGTGCCTACCAAGGCTCAGAATGCCCTGGCTGCATTTCTTGGTAACGACAATCGTGATGAGCCTCTTCCTGGCATGGTGTCGTCTACACCTGAATGGATGGCTCGATTCCCAGGTGTTGAACTATCAGAGGTCGGTCCTGAGAATGATCCGATCTTTATGCAGCCTGATCTTCCGTACAATCAGGTTGAGCAGCTCTTTGGCGGGTTCGCTAAGGGTGGCAGTCTGACCGATAAGTTGCAGAGTGGAACGCAGGGTCTTCTTAAGGAGATCCTGCTCGAGCAGTCGACACCACTTCTCCGCACGGCAGCCGAATACGGTACGCAGACCGATCTCTCTACCGGGGCCGACCAACCGCAGACCCCCTTCGATGCTGTCGTTAATCAGCTCCCTGTAGGAAGAATTGCTCAGCCTGCTCTAGCTCAGCTCGCCCCCGGGCAATTCACTCGAAGTGATCGACCTGGATCCCCTCGATACGATATCGATGGAGCTGAGGTTCCTGAAAACCTTCTCAACTGGGTGACTGGTCTAGGATTCCGTAGAGTCACTCCGGAACGTCAGAAGTCTGAGCTTCGGCGGCGGCAGGACATCATCGAAGCTCTTATTGATCAGATGAAGGCTGCCCTCGCAGAACAGTACGAAGAGGATTGGAAACAGTATGGGACGTAGTATAATCCCGTGGCTTCCTGGCTTCAAATATGTGGACCTCGATCTAACTGGTATTGAGGCACCAGAAGTCGGTCGTGCATACGATGAGACCTCAAATCCTAAGGTGTGCTGGCACACTACTGAGGGATCAACTCTCAAGGGAGCAGAACGAGCATTCGCCAAGTATCCTCCCCATGTCGGTGTGTGCTTTGAGACTCGAGAGCGGAATCAGTACTTGCCGCTGGACAAATGCTCCTTCAGTCTTCGTGGATCCGAAAGTGATGACGAGTTTGTCATTCAAGTAGAGGTCGTCGGATTCGCAGGGCAGTCACATACTTGGTCAAATGAGAAGTTGGAGTGGCTTGGCAGGGGTGTTCTGGCGCCTATCAGCCTCGCTACTGGCTGTCCGACTACGGTCGTACCGATGGGGTTTCATGGAGAAGGTGAAGGTATCCGTCTCGCTTCATCTAGCTCTCCTATCAGGTTCCCAAGCGAGTCTGCTCTTCGAGCGTTTGCAGGACAGTTTGGACATCAGCACGCTCCGTTTCCTGATGAGCATTGGGACCCAGGCAAGCTCAATGCAAACAGGATCAAGCTGGCAGCTGATGCCATCCTCCATGCATCGCCCCCTTCCGCAGTAAAGGAGATCATAGTGCAGCAAGCAATCAACTTCATGGTGCACAGGAAGAGCAATGGAGCAGTGCTCTTTGTGATGCGCAATCTGAACGACTCCTACAGGCCGTTTGCCTGCTTTGGTGTGGATGGAGTCAGTTACCCTGGCTTCCTGACGGCTGAGGTGCCGGTCTGCAAGAATCTGTCCGACGGCGACTTCGCTTTCTTCGAGCGCTATCGGATCGACAACATCCCGGAGAAGGAGTGACTATGGCAGTAACAAGTGTCCCCATTCCTCGTCGAGCAGTCAATTACAAGGACATCCTA
>Ga0209481_10000077_pt1 | contig 48447 bp, 70 predicted proteins | sample SoiMetdeltSBSDD3_FD_187598 | JGI IMG/M metagenome (GOLD analysis project Ga0209481, IMG submission 187598) | Bulk soil microbial communities from a Populus tree surrounding site in Tennessee, USA - Soil MetaG P. deltoides SBSDD3 (SPAdes) (version 2) | ecosystem: Environmental > Terrestrial >...
GGACTGCCAGCGTCGATGGAAGGTGACGGCCTCGCAGTCGATCGGCTCGTCCGGTCGCTCGGCGACGTCGAGCAGCGCGCGATACAGGGCGAAAATCGTCTCGCTCAGTCGCTGCTGACGTCCTCGAGACAGTCCCACTGCCTGCTTCATGACCTGCTGGTTGATCTCTCCCAGCATGTCGTGAATGTCGCTTCCGACCGGCGTCACGCCGTTGGTCCTCGTCTCGGTGGTCATTAATACTCTCCTAGTTGTCGTTCCGTTGCTCCTGAATAAATCATACTAGGTTTCGCTAGGCTTGTCCAGTTCGCTACGTTCTCACTTACCCTTCTTCACGTTGCGTTGGCTCTTAGCGGCATTCTTGTTGATCTGCTTGATGGCCTTCTTACGTTCGGCCGGTGGCAACTTCTTGGTCTCTTTGATGCTCTTGTTCTTACTCTTAGTGATGTCTTTGAGTGCCTGGTTTCGATCCTTCACCGACTTTCTCTTCTCTTGAATCAACTGGCGTCGTGCCTCGTTCGCGTCGATCACCGCCTGGTCACGCACGCGCTGCGCGGCACGACGTACGTCACCGGCTTCCAGTGCCTTCTCTGCGCGGGCCTCACGGCGAGCGGTGTTGCGTTGCGCACGGGCCGCATCCCTGGCCTCCTTGATCTGCTGGTTGCGCGCCTGCTCGGCGTTGCGCGCCTGGATCGCCTGGATACGCAACTGCTCGGTGTAGTCCCCACTATTAGTCATTAGTTAAGATCTACCTTCGCCTTTACCTCATTTTTCTTAACGGTCGATTGATCGTCCTGATGAGACTCACGGTTCCACTTAACCCAGTTGCGAATGAACACCGGCCCCACCACGAGCGGACTGATGAGCCAACCCCAGTCATGAGTGACGAACGCGTAGATGCCGCTCAGCAACTGCACGCTAATGCCGAGAGGCCAGCTCCACACGTTCTTGTTCCCGGCGAGCCACACGCTCACCGCGATGACCGTGGGAATGAGAACGGATAATCCGAAACTCACGGGATCATCGATCGTGTACGTTACCGTGACAGCCACTACCGCACTCCCTCGATCGCGCGACGTCCGCCGTTGACGCCCGTGTCGTGCGTGTTGGACACGAGTCCGGCCGCGTGACCGGCACTCGTGGCGTCGCCGCTGCCCACGAGCCAACCACCGACGCGGTTGGTCTCGAGATCGAACTGCGACATGAACTCGTTGACCGCGCCTCGTCGATCACGGAGCACCAGCGCGGTGGACGGTCCAGCCGTGACGAGTTTCGCCAGTCGCGCTCGCTCGATGCGCAACGTCGCTCCGTCACCAAACGCGCAGATGAACTCACGACGCTCCTTGAACTTCTGCATCGGGGTCAACGCGGCGGCGTGAACGTCCTTCCACCAGCGCTCGAGCGCCAACTGACACCGGATCACGAGCGACGTGGCGAGCAGCGCAGCGCCCCGCACGTCGGCCTCGAAGCCGATGAACCACAGACGCTTCTTCGTCTTGGTGCTGGGTATCACCTCGATCACTCGAACGCTGCCGAGTGCCTCGACGATGGTGCACGTCATCGACGTCAATGCGGCCGCGTAGATACCCGTGAAGTTGAGTTCACTCTTGATGATCTTCTCGGCCCGAAGCGCGGTCTGCGCGTCGGCGAGCGTCTGGAAGACAGACGCGCGATCGAGCTCGTACTTCAGCAGCAGTTCCTCGGCGCGCGTCGAGTACATCTCGGCCTCGCCGGTTGTGGCCGCATTTTCGGCCTGATGCAGCATGAGCGCGATGCGCTGCGCGACGCGCTCGGCGTCGTTGAGTGCTGTGCTCGTCATCACTTGCCTCGATTCAGGTCGCACGCGTCGCTCACGTTGGTCGTGTCGTACTCGTTCTTGTTGACCTCGATGCTCTTGATGAGGTTGGTCTTGGCGTTCTTACAGTGAATGAACCACTTCTCTGTGTGCACGCCACCGGTCGAGCTCGGGGTGCCCGCGGGAATGTGAATCTTCGTTACCACGTAACCAGGCTCACGTGTGCCGCAGCTGACGCTGAGAATCAGCAGCAACACAATGATGACGATCACGTCAATGGCAGCCAGTACGTTGAACGTTCGAGGCTTCATAGCATCAACTCTCCGTTAGTTCCGTTGTTCGCTACGTCCATTTTATCACATGTTGTCACGCGTGTCAACGCGTGACGCGACTAGAAGATGTCCCACGACAGGCCGCACGCGAGGCAGAGGTCCTGGTTAGCTTCCGTCACGATGTCACGGCTGCCACACGACGCGCACAGCTTCCGCTTCTTCGGACGCTTGATCAGGCTCCGCTCGTACGTCGTCATGCCTCCCCAGATCCCCGACTCCTGATCCGTCAGCAACGCAAACTCGAGGCACTCAACGCGCACCGGGCACCACGAGCACAGGTTCTTGGTGTGTGGGTCCGCGTACGCGGGTTCCGACTCGTCACCGGTACGCGGATCCACCTCCACCGGAAAGAATAGGTCGGGGGATTGGCCCAAGCAGTTGCGGTCGGGATTGGTGTCCCACGTTTCTTCCTTCATGGCCGCAGTCATTCTCACTCCCTCGCCTACCGCTACTACGTCAAGTTCAGGTCGATGGGTTCGATCTGATAACACTGTCCGTTCTCGTCACGAACGATCACTTTTCCGTTGAAGTTACCCACGTGCTCGTAGAGGAAGCGATTCGGCGGTGCGGCTGGCTGCTGCGCCACAGCGATCGTCTGCGTTATCGGAGACCGAGGTACGGGTCGAATCTTCCTCTCCGGTGGCGGTGCCTCCGCGACGTCGGCGCCGTCATTGCTTACCTCGCGGTGCTCACCCAGAGTCGCGGCGAGTGGACTAGGTAGGTAACGCCACATCCGTCCGTTCACGATAACTCTGACGTCCTGCTGAAGCTGTGGATTGCGTTCACGAGCGCTGTAGATCGCCGCCCTGATCTGCGTGTCTCGCAGATCAAGATCTTTAACCATATCACCGATGTGAACATCCTGCCCAATGCGGGCACCGAGGTACTTGATCACCCTATCGATGATCAACGTCTTACCCTTTGCACGCTGTGGCAACTGAAACTCGCTCACGAAACGTTCACTTCACTCGTGGGAACGAGTTCGAGGACAGCGTCGTCGGCACCCGCAGTTGCTCGGCCTGCCGGCCGGATCGCCAGAGGTTCCACGCATGAACGGCCTGATAGAGCTGCTCGTGACGCTTTGGCTTCCGCTTCCGGTCGTAGCGTAGGACGGTGTTGCGCAGCGCCAGGATCGGGTTGCGCGCCTCCAGACCCTCGCCGCTGGCGAGCTTCTTAAAGAATTCCAGACACGCGTCCTCATCGACCAGGACAGCCTCGAAGAACATGGCCGAGATGACGGTGACCGTGACGTTGGGCAGACGCCACCGAATACTGCCTCCCTGCTGCGTGGCGAGCTGCAACTCGTCGTGATGTTCCTTCTCGAACGCGAACACCTGCGAGTCCGTGGGCACCTCACGTCGATCCATGATCTTCCCACTGCGCCAGTGCATGATCAGTCCCGTTGTGGCGGCGACGACGTGGCAGTTCGTCACACCGGCCATCTGAAGATCGTTGGCGATGGAGCGCTTGCGCGGTCGATCCATCGCGGCCTGCGCGCTCGGATCGATCCCAAACCGCACGTCGAAGTAGATCGACTTGCCGCTCACCACGATCGCCTCGAGGCGCTGTCGCCCGTCGAGGATCTTGTCGTGCGTGCCCATGATGAGAGGAACGCCGGTGTCGGCCCAACGATCCTCGCTCATGTCACGCGCCAACTTGATGACGTGCACCTCACCGGGAGTCCGGTTGTACACGTTGTCCGTGCCGTCGTTGTAGCGCCCCAGCCACTCGGCCGCGAGCTCGGGCGTGACGAGAATCCGCTCGGTCAGCCCCGCGGGTTCGGTCTTCGGTGGGGCGGCGGGTGCGGTGGTCCTGGTCCTACTCATCCGTTACTCCTAACATCGTTACCGTGATCCATTATCTCCGATCGCCTAGCACGTCGCTAGGCGATCGGCATCCTGACGCTACGCGCGATTCAAGATGAGCTGCGCCGTGCGTCGAACGTACTTGGCGGTCTGCCCGTCCAGTCCTCCGGTGAAGCGCGACTGCTGCGTCCGCGAGCCTCCCTCGCGTCCGTGCTCGAAGTAGTCGCTGACCGCGTTGACCGCGCCCCAGCCGGTGTCGCTGAACCCCACGTACGGGCTGTCGGTGAAGGCACTCTCGATGGCGGTGATCTGGTCGGAGCGCATCGGTCGATCCGGCAGCACGCGACGCATCACGTAGCGCAGGTCGTCGCGAGTGATGCGCACCGAGGCGAGCTGCCGCACCGTGTTGGAGAAGATCTCAGAGTACCTCTCGGTGCGGTTGAGAACCTCACTGGCGTGCGTGAGCTTGGCCTTCGGGTCGCCGACGTGCTTGATGGACCAGCGCTGCGGCACGTTGGCCGTCATCGAGCTGAGTCCCAGCTGGTTCATGCACGCGTTGCGCAACGGCATGATGGCCACCTCGAGGGCCTTCGACCGGTCGTGCGACGTGCGCAGGATCACGTAGAGATCGTGCGGATCCGACTGGCCGTTCGGTTCCGGGTCGATGGTGAGGTGATCCGGGAACTGAACGACGATGAAGCCCTGACGCCCGCCGTTCAGCGCACCGGCCGCGACGTAGCGTGGGTTGATGGTGTTCATGAACTCGAACGCCTCGCGGTACTGCACGACCTTGTAGTCATCGGAGACGAAGTCGAAGAACGTGTTCGTGTCGCCGCGCACCAGGCCGAAGCGCGTGGGAACGACGGCCCAGGTCTTCGGCTTGCTACCCTCGAAGGCCGACCGTCGAACCTCGACGTCGAAGTCGATGCCGCCGAGACGTGCCGCCTCAGCGGCGGTGACGTGTGGGTCGTCGATCTGCGCGCCGATCTTCATCCAGGGGACGGTGCGTGAGGTGAACGTGGTAGTCGATACAGTCATCACAGCTCCTTCATTTCTCGATGATCTCTTGTTCCGCTACCAACGACTATACCACGTGTAGTCGCGTTGTGCAAATACTAGCTAGCAGTCAATCGTTCAGCCTTGACGTGCTGGGCGCGACCTGCGATAGGCTCACGAGTCGCGCCCAGCACAGTGACGAACTACACGGTCACGCCGAGGCGCTCGCTGGCCAGCGCCACGAGACGGTTGACCTGCGCCGCGATCTCACCCATCTGCGACTCGAGCGAGCCCAGGCGGTCATTGGCGTCGTCGTCGCCGTTGTCATCGTTCGTGGCAGCGTGGCCCGACACGGTGACGTTCTCGAACGTCAGCGTGACGCCGCTGTCGTGCACCTCGGTCGCGACCTCGTTGATCAGGTCGTTCACCGAGAACGGTGACGCGAGCCGGTCCAGCACGCCGCTCATGCGCGTCCAGAAGCAGTAGAGCAGCCGCGCGTCGGTGAAGGTGATCTCGATACCGGTCTCACGCACGTTGACGTTCGCCACCGGCACCTCGAGTGCGGCCAGTGCCTGGTCGAGCTGGTTCCGAGTGATTTCCATACTTTCCGGTTCTCCGATTCATGTTGTCTCTACGACCAACGGGCGTTGGATCGTCTACACAGCTCAATCACGTCGAGCTGAGAGTTTCTTGCGCATGAGTTGACGGCGACGTTGATGCGCACTTATGGTCATTTCACGGCAGCTTTGACAGCCGCACACCACGGTGTAGCGGTTTCGTTCAGACAGAATCCTGCGGTCAACGTGTGACCGCACAACGCTAGCGTGGTCTGTACTTACCTCAGGTTGAAGGAAGATCCCATGAATCTCACCGAGGTAGCGCACGGCGACGTCCGTCAGCACCGGAGACGAGTCGCTGTCGAGCGCCACGGCCTTCCAGTACGCGATGTCACTCTCGCGTTGCGTCTTCTGATCAACCTCACGCTTCATCGACTCACGCGTCCTGTTCTCGAGCGTGCCCTTGATGATGACTCCGATGACCGGACCGGCCACTAGGAGAATGATAAGAATGATCGTAGCAACGTAGCCAGAACTCACTGTGACCTCCCTTCATCGAAATCGTAGCCACCTTTCCGCGTAGTTAGGACAGATCAGTCTTCCCTGAACGCCTTAAAGCACACCGGCCCGTAGGCCTGTTTCACCGACTTGGCCGCGCGCAGCGTTCGGCGACAGTTCAGGCACTTGCCGTACCTGATGCCCAGTTCCTCGGCGCGCGCCAGTGTCATGCGGTGCTCTTCGCGCAGTTTGCGCACGACACCCGGCGAGTAGACGAGGTCGAAGTCCACGACCTCGCCGGCGTCGGTCAGCCGTCGTGCCGTGTTCAGCTCGACGAGCTTCTTCGCGTAGACGTTCGTCTTCGCCTTGTTCTGCTTCACGACGTAAACGTCGCCGTTCAGCTCGTACACGCCGGGCTTCACGGGTGCCAGTGCATCCTGGTGCAACACGTTGATGAATCGCTCACACGCCCGCAGCTGATCGATCCAGCGCGAGACGTTCGCGCGCGTGACTTCGTTCGTGACGAACAGCTCGATCATGCGTTGAGTGCGCTCCTCGGGTGTGTCGCCAAGTTGCGGCAGCAGTCGGTCGCGCGCCAGGTCCATTACGTACTTGAACTGCGCTCGACTGACCTGGTTGGTTAACGCGGTCAGTTCGGCCTCCTCGCGGGTGGCGCTGATCACTGTGCTGGTCATCAATCTCTCCTAGGTTCCGTACTTCGCGTTGACGTTATTATATCACGTCAATCACGCGTCGTCAACTAGACGTCGTCGGCCAAGATCGCGGTAAGATGTTGTGCCGCGAAGCTGAGATGATGCCGCTGCATCGTGTTGAGTTCGTTCTCACGCTCTCTGAGTCGATCGAGTACGTTCGTCATGACGGCGATGTGCGCGCGTACGTCAGCTGTTACCTGATGGTCCACGGCGCACGTGCGTAGATACCTAATGACCGCGTTGACGTTGTTGGCCGTGATCGAACTCTCGCGGAACTGCCGCTTCACGAACATGACGCGAGCTGCGGACCAGTCGCCGTAGCGCGGAGCGAACTGCGTCTTAACGAGGTCGAGCACGGTTCGGTACTGGTCACGCGTTATCCCGTTGCTCAACGCCACGTCGATCGCGACTCGCCGTTGACCCACGCCGACGATGGCCGGTCGCGGTGGGCTCATTGGGTGCTCCGATTTGTTCTCGTGGTTCGCGCGTTCGCTGTAATCGTAGCAACCTCAGTGATCATCAGGTAACGTTGTGCAGAACGCAACGACCCCCGACCTCATGAGTCGGGGGCCGCTGCGTCTTACAGCACCTGCCAGGCGTGGCGCAGGCCGCCGTCACCGATCTTCTGCACCGCCGGTGGATCCTGATGAGAGAGACGCCACAGCGCGAGGTAGATCAAACTGGTCGGCTCGTTCAGCAGCTCGGCCAGTCGTTCACGGGACATAGGACCGTTCTCACGCAGCGCGTGCAGCACCGCGTCGTCGCGGGCGATCGTCTCGCGGGTGCGAGGTCGACCGCGACCTCGTCGAGTGCCGTCACCCGAAGTCTCAGGGACTGCAATGTTCTCAACGTTCTCGACGTTCTCTTCGTTCACAGGTAGAGCGTCGGTGTTCGGTGGTTCGGTCACTCTGCCTCCCTTCGTAATCTCGTCGTTAGTCAATCATACCAGGTTAATGACGAAGGGTCGTCAACGATCGCGAATGAGCCACTCGCGTTCACCATCGGGTTTTCCGGTTCGCTCACCGAGGTTGCCATCCAGCGCGTTGCGCACCTGCGTGGCTATCCACCTGCCGCACTGGACCGTGATACCCTTACCCCACGTCGCCTTCAGACTTCCCATGTGCCGCAGTGGCATGATGTTCCAGTTATCCGGAAATCCCATGACGCGTGCCGCCTCGCGATGTGTGATCGTGCGCGGTTCGTACGGATGGAGCACCGCGTCGAGAGCGGCACCCGTAATCACGCGTGCCGGCTTCTCTGGATCCCACCTAATAACGGTCGTGAAGCCCATGTGCCACTCGTTGGCCATGAGCTTGTCCTTCATACCGTTCCACGACGGCGGCAGGTAGCCAAACGTCTCGTAGCAGTGCTTCGCCATCTGTCCAATGTGCCAACCGGACGGCCAGCCACCGTCACGCTCGGCGAGTGCCATGAGGTCGAGCGCCCGACGAATCGGAACGCCGTCGCGCGACGCGTGGCCGTCGAACGTCGTGTTGACGCGCACGCCCTCGCGCTCTCCCCACCACGTCGCGGGTCGTCGGTAGGGCTGCTGCTGCCAGGTCAGCGCGTGTCCACGTAGATCGTCCCAGATCTCACGCAGAATCGGCTTGCGCACACGCGGATACGTAACGCCGAACGGCACGCGCGACGCGACCCAGAAGTACCGTGGGCGACGAGCGGCGCCTCCCAGTTCGATCGCGTCCTGGAACACGTGGTACAGCTCGTACTTGAGGCCGGTGAGCTCCTCGAGCTTGGCGCGCAGCGCGGTCATCAACGAGCGGCCACCTGAGTACGCAAGACGCACAGATTCCATTACCACAATGGTTGGTCGAACGCGCGCCGCGTACTCCATCAGTGCCCACATGCACGCGTTGACCTTGGCGTCGATTCCTCGATGTCGCTGGTCGGTCATGGCAGAGAAGCCACTACACGGCGGGTTGGCTGCCACGAAGTCAATCTCACGCGGCGCGTGCCACGTGGTGTAGTCGCAGGCCTGCGACGTCCAGTTCTGGCCCAGTAGGTGTCGATTCACGAGGCAGTTTTTCATGCCGAACCCGCCCTGTTGCTCGACCTTGTGAACGAGCTCGAAGCCGGCCTGCACCACTCCGAGGTCAAATCCACCGGCGAAGCTCTGACACGCGATGAATCGATACACCTAGAATCCTAAGAGTTGTCTGCGTCGCTGAACGACACCCGGAGTCGCTTGAACTGCTTAGTCATATAGGCGATGCGGTGCTTGTCGCACTCCACGCAGTAGTCAAGTGACTTGTGACCACCGGGCTCCTCCGTGCACGTAAATCCGTGTTCACATCCCTCGTACGTACCGTCGCACTGACAGGTAAGTTGCACGTAGACTCCTAGTACGCCTGACGCTTAACGGCGCACCACGCGCTGCGAACGATCTCGGTGACGGGTCCCACGGATGCATCAGACGCGCCGACCGAGACTCGCTGATCAACGCAGTCCACACCTGCGTCGTCGTACGCACGGCCACAACCTGGACACTTGCCGATTCGCGCGTCGTAGCCGTTTGCCTGACGTTTCCGGTTGACTTCCTGCTTATCTCGGTAACGCCGCTCCCACTCGTCGTCGGTGACGTCGAGTCGTACCAGGATGTTAGCGAGAAAGTGCGCCGCGTCAACCAGTTCACCTACCGCCGCGTCACGATTCACCCACCCACGTGGGGTGGACCACGTCTTCCAACCGACCTCGCCTAGAAACTCACTGAGCTCAACGACGAGCGCGGTGTGATTCCAGACGATCGAGTCGGCGAGCGCGTCCGGATCACGCTTGTACTCATCAAAGTCAACGTGAAACGCCTGCTCTTGGAGCTCCCTGGTTGATCGCAGCCAGCGCCACGATGGATGCGACGCACTGACCCTGGACGCCGTGCCTGGACCTCGCGTGGGCTCAACGGCGTCGGAGCGAGGATGCTTACCTCCGGTCGTCACGGCAACTCACTTCCCTGCGGTGATATTAGCTTAGCCTGGTCGTAGACCCAGCGGTACGTCCGCTCCAGTCCCACGCTCAGTGGTGTCATCGGTTCCCACTCTAGGTACCGCTTGATCAGCGTGTTGTCCGAGTTCCGGCCACGCACACCCTGCGGCGCACCGAGGTCGTAGTGCCGTTGCAGGGTGATGCCGGAGTACGTTTCAAGAAGATCAAGAACCTGGTTGATCGTAACCAGTTCACCGGATCCTACGTTCAAGGGAACACGCACGTCGCTGCGCATTAGGCGTAACGTGCCCTCGACGGCGTCATCAACGTACGTGAACGAGCGCGTCTGCTCGCCATCACCCCACACCGTAATGTTGTGATCTCCGGTAAGTTCCGCCTCCGCCATCTTTCGACTCAACGCGGCGGGAGCCTTCTCGCGCCCGCCGATCCAGTCGCCGTTCGGACCGTAGACGTTGTGATAACGCGCCACGCGCGTCTCAACTCCGTAGTCTTCAGTGAAGTGTCGATGCATGCGTTCACCGAACAACTTCTCCCAGCCGTAACCGTCTTCCGGGTCAGCCGGGTACGCGTCATCCTCACGCAGCGCGACGACGTTCGGATCACGCTGTCGATACACGGGATAGATGCACGCGCTGGATGAGTAAAAGACGCGACCCCAGTTGTGCTTGAGTGCCGCGCGAAGTACACCCGTTGTGATGCGAATCGAGAGCATGCAACGTGCCTTGTGCGTCTCAATGAAGCCGATGCCACCCATGTCAGCCGCCAGGTGATACACCTCATCTACGCTGCCGGCGTACCTGTTGACATCATCGTTGTTGTCGTCCCAGCACGCGTCCAGCAGCGGCATTGACAGTGCGCCGGAGTGCACCTGATGCCAGTGATCACGAGGCTTCACGTCCACACCCACGACGCGTGTTCCCTCGTCGAGCAGGCGCTTCACGAGATGTCCACCAATGAAGCCGCCTGCGCCGACCACGATCGCCGTTCTTGTCACGGTACATCCGTTCGTGCACGTGTGGCACGTCGAGTGCTTCCCTCGTTGACCGCAACGCGCACGTCATTCAACCACGCGACGTTTGCCGACCTCGTGTCATACTCTAGGACGTTGTGAAGGTGATCGTAGACAAACTCGAGTGCATCGATGACCGTCACCTGGGAAGTTCGATCGATAGATACTTCACGTAGTCGTGTCACGAAGTTATCCGTGTTGACGTAGCCGCCGTACTCGTGTCGAAGATCGGTGACCAGGTTGTGATCGTTGCGATCCTGCACGGCGATCGGTAGACCGTAGCGTACGTGATAGCCAAGCGCGTCCATCACACACCGTGCCACGTACGACATCCAGATGTCGTCGTAACGACCCACGCCGACGAGACACTGCATCAGCGGCGCGACGTCCCACGTGTACGCGGTGTTCTGCGTGTTGAACGGCGCCCACGTACCGCGATCAAGAACGACGCCGTGATCAACGTGAGAGCCGAGCGCAACGTCGGTAACGTGCGGTCGGTTAACGATTCGCTCGATCGCGTCAATGTCCGGGTCACCGATGCACAGACCAGCCACCACACCGACACGCGCATCGTTGTGCACGTCGTCCGTGTCGCTGATCGTGATATCCTGATGCCGCTGGTTGATCGGGAATCCTCGATGTGTCACGGCCGGTTGAAGCAGTTGCCCCGGGTTGTACCAGCCGGTGCTCGTTGACGTCAGGTACTTGATGGGATCGGTGAGACCTCGGACGAAGTCGAACAGGTAACCACCGTCGAGTGGCACGTTGTCATCGTCGATTGTGACGACGACGTCGGGACCGAGCGTCAGCGCGTGAAGCAACGCGAGGTTGCGCCGCTGGATCGACCGCGTACCGATGTGATGCGCGCTGGACCAGCGATGCGCCGTCTCGTCGGTGACGCCGATGTACGTGCCTCCGAGATCCGAAACGAACGCGCGAGTCTCGATCGGTGTCTGCACGTCGCCTGCGACGATGATGTCAAGTTCGTGATCACCGGTGATGCTGCGCGCGTGTCGAGTCAGAACGTCCGGCACGTTGATCGTGGTGGTGATCAGTGCAATCTTTGTCATAGACCGAGTCTTCCTTCAATAAGTTGAACATGCAACAACTTCTCACACGCCTGGTCGTAAAGTGCACGCTGCGCGCGAATCAACCACAACCACGCGTCGCGATTCTCGTTAAGATACTTGACGCGCTTCTCAAGTTCGTTGGGGTCAGTGACGCGCAACCACCGCGCTAGGTTAGCGAGTTTCTCGTCGGCAACGGCGCCGGACAACGCCTGGCGCAACGTGGGAATGATGTGCCCCTGGGTGTCGTAGTCCGGATGAAAGAAGCACACCGTGCCCACGGCGAACGCCTGCCAAGGCTTGGTGGTCGCCCAGCCCGATCCTGAACTCGGCGTTGTGAGTGTGCAACGTACCGAACGCAACTTGTCGTAGTACACCTCAGCCGGCGCGGGTTCGACCGCGTAGCCAACGTTTTCAGGAAGCTCAAGCTGCGCCTTCGACTTGTCTGACCACTTGCCGTGTACGAACGCCGGACGCAGTGGAACCACGTACTCCATCATGGCGGCGAGACGATTACGCTTGACGTACGCGCGTGCCTCGTTGATGAACAGTCCGAAGTGCTCGCGACGTTCCCAGTCGGTGCTGAACCGAGAGTCGATGTGCTCCGGCAGCACACCGCAGATCTCGAGTCCCGAGTACACGTACCGCTGGGTGGCGTTCCACACGTGGCCGGTCTCGTCGACCTGCGCGTCAAACCCGCACTCGGCCGGTGTTCGCGGATCACGGTAACGCTCAAACTTCTCATTCTTGGTGAACTCGTATTGCGCGAGAATTGGCAGACGCTGCGGCCACTTCAAGTCGCGCGGCTTCGGGTAGTTGCGCGGGTCTGGAACCAGCCAGATTTCCTCGTAGCGCAACGGATCCCGCTCGCGGAACGCGTTGATACCGCGAAGGATGTACGAGGCGTAGAGGGTGAACGACTTCTGCGGTTGAGTGTAGTCGTTGTCCTCATACGAGGTTCCGATCTTCGGCAGTGGTGAGTTGGACGTTCCGTGCTGACCGGCCCAGACGATCAGGCCATCAAGCTGTTCGAACAGTGGGCGCGTGTAATGGTCGTAGACCGCGATCACGTGTTGAAGATCGTCACCTGTGATGCGTTGTGGCTGATCACGTCCGGCCACGTCACGCTTCACAAGTGGCATCAACTCGGTCCACGGATTGGTGACGTTCGCCGGCAACCCCACCTCGTGAGGCTGCTCCAGCGAGTTTCGACCTACGATGATCCACTCGTGCTCGGGGTGACGCGTGGCGAGCGTCTTCAGCAGCAGCGGCGGCTCGTCATCACCGCCCACGACTCCCCACTTCGCCGGACTGAGTGGCATGGCTCGACTGAGCTTGCAGTAACCTATCTTCACGGTACTCCTAGCGATCAAATGATGGCGTGGGCCGCGTACCAAGACACCTGGCCACGGTACACGGCCCACGCGTGACGCGTTAGATCGGCAATTCAGGCGCCGCCGGCGGCGCCGGCGGCGCCGGCGGCTGTGTCTGCGTCGGGGCCGGAATGTACGGAATCTCAGAGGAAGGCTGGATCTGGTACCCGGTGGACGACTGCTCTTCCGGGGTCGTAGAGCCAGCTTGCGTAGGGACCGCGACGGGCTTGAACTCGTCGAGTTCCGACTGGGCCGCCGCGACCGGTGCCGGTGTCGGCGCCGACTGGACGGGCTGCGGCTGCGGCTGCGGCTGCGGTGGCATCGGCGTTGGCTGCACCGGAGGCGGCATCGGCGGCGTCGGCGTCAGACATGGCGTCATCGCCCCGGTCACCGCCGTCTGGTTGCCGTAACCGCCGGTTGGTGCCAGCTGCGGCGCACCGGTGTACGGCTTGATCTGCGTGACCTCGTTGCGATCCTCGCCGTTCCACTGCCGGATACCGAGTGTGACGCGAGCCCGACGGCCGTTCAGCGCACCGGCGACCGGTTCGAGCGAACCCGCCGCGCCGAGCGAACCGAAGAACGCCTCATCCAGACCGAAGCACTTCATGTGCCGGAAGAAGATGGACAGCGCCATCGCGTTCTCAACCGAGAACACGAAGTTGTTGATGATCGATCGGTTCTGGTACGGCCCGCTCAGCACCTTCAGGCGCACCTTGATCATTGGCTTGCCGTTGGACGATCGCGTGGCGTTGGCCTCGGTTACCTCCACGTCGTAGTCACCCGCCGGGAGTGCCTCAAAGGAGGCACTCTTTGCCTCCTGAATGGCACGGGAAAAGTCAATTGTGGTCAATGTTATCCTTCCAACATCTCGTTAACGCCGTGATTTTCGACGCTAGCGACCGGCGTGGTGACGCCGAAAACGATCTTCATCCAATCCTCAACGTCGCCACCGGTGGACCCGTTCGTCGGACGATCGATGGTGAGAACGTGCCCGAGACGACCCTGAACGCGCTCACCCGATTCCCACTGCTGATGCGGTCCGATCCACAGGCGGCGCACCTCCTGGGTCGGTTGACCGTTGGCGTCCGTGATCCAATCGGGATACAGGTAGCCGCAGATGTCAACCCAGTACGGCAGTGACGTCTGAATCTGTCCCTGCATGTACGGTACCCACTTGCCACTGGCGTTCGACTGGCGACTCTCGGCGATGAAGAGAACGCAGCGCACCGCGAGTTCCGGTCGCAACGCCAGGTCGCGAAAACCGCGAATGACGCCGTCCATGCGCGACAAAATCACACCCCAGTCGGCGATCTTCATGGCCTCGCTGCCGACCAGGTTCTGCCGACAGCGTCGCTGAATCTCCGTGATGGAGTCCACGACGATCGAGACGAACGGAGTCTGGTACTGCGTGATCCAACGGTACACCTGCTGCACCGTGTCCCACTCGCTGACCGTGACGATGCAGGCGTCCCACGAGCCGTCCCACGTCGGCGGCGGACCGGTGTTGGGGTCCCAGTACGTCTTGCGCAGTCCAATGAAGCGCCAGCTTCCCTCGGCATCAAGAACGAGAATTGGCTTCGGTGCCGTGGACGACAGCGTGGATTTCCCCACCTTAGACGCCGCGTGAATGAGGATCGAGAGACGCTGATGAGTGTCAAACGCGACGGTCACGCGTCACTCCTGCACTCGAAAGTCGTACCGTGACGTCCGACCGCGACTCGAATCGAAGACGATCTCAATGATGCTCCCGTCGTTCCGCTGAATGAACTCGATCATCTGCCGCTGCGTGCCGGTGGTCCACGCCAGGCCGTACGGCACCGTGTCCGGTGCCTGCAGTGCCTTCACCACGTTAATGAACATCGTCTCAACGCACGGCAGGTGCCCAAAGTTGCTGGCGTACGTGCTGGCCACAACCAGACCCTGGTGATCGAGTTCTCGAATGCAGGCGTTGCGTCCCGTGAAGTTGTAGAGCTGCTCGTGACAGCCGGGGCAGCGGCCGCGCATCATTGGGTCGCGTCCCGACGACTCCGGTTCGAACAGTTCCAGGACGTGTCCATCCGCGAGCGTGTAGGTATGAGTGATAGGTGTCATTCTATCTTTCCATCCGTCTTCTCGTAGCGATCACGTGGATCGTGTCGCCGGTACAGCATGTTGATCAGGTCCTCGGATCCCGGTGAACCGTCGTCGATCGTGTTGCAGATCGCGAAGAAGTCACAGTCCCACGAGCACTCGGATCGTGGACTTGGGTAGCACACGTCGAAGTGCGACTCACCTCGATTGAGAGCGTCGGTCGCGTTGATGACGTCGCGCGTCGCGGCCAGCATTCGAGTCTTGTAGTGCGATAGTTCAAGTTCGTTGTGATGCACCTCCACGCGGCCGTAGAACGGTGGGTTGGCCCTCGCGCTGCGCTTCACTCGACGCAGCATGTTGTAGAGAGCGCCGTCGCAGCGCTTCTCACCATCCTCGGTGTTCAGAAACTCGAGCAGGTCGTAGTGCAGCATCTGCTCGTTCTGCGGCAACGTCACGGTAGGTGATGAGAGATCTCCCACCGTCTTATGATCTAGGAAGAGACGTCGATCGTCGGTGACGCGTGTTACGCGGACGTCCAGCAGGCCGATGAGCTGGATCGGTCGGTCCTCGCCGTTGACGGCGACCTCGAGCTTAGCCGTGATCGGGGTCTCGGACGCGATCACGCGCAGCTCGGCGTCCGCTCCGGTATCCTCGAGCCACTGCACGTAACCTTCGATCATGGCACGCTCGAGGTTGTTGGTGTTCGCGAACTGCCGTGCCAGTTCACCAAGCTGCTCATCGCTCAGTTCGCGATCGTGCGCGAGCTGCGTCACGTGCGTCCAGTCCTCCACGATGACGCGTTCCAACGCGTCGCGTGGGTCGACGCGCGCCTCCCCCTCGGGGACGTACCAGCGCTGCAACGCGCGATGAATGCGCGTGCCGATCGCGCGGACGTTGACGAAGTCCTCCGTTCGGAGCGTCAACTCGCGGTACCAGCCGAGCCACCACTTGCGGCGACAGCGCTTCCACGACTGGAGTTCACCGTTTGAGACGCGGTACGTCGTTGGGTCATCAACGGCGTCGGGAATCAGTTCAACGGTAGGTACATCGATGACGAGCGGAGGTGGCGTCGGCGGCGACGTGATTGGTTGAACGTTCAACTGCACACTGGAAAAGATGTCGTTCTCGTCATCAACGTCGACCGTGACGGTCACGGGTGTCGGTATCTCAGGCTCCGGCGTACCGGTTACCTGCGCGTGGTAACGTGGATCAAACCGTCCACGCGTCAACTCGTTCAGGACGTTCGCGACGGCTTCGCGGTCGCCGGGCTTCCACGATTCCTTCAACTCGATGTTGCTGAGGCGTGCCGTGGAACGCCCCACGAAGCCAGCCATCTCGCTAAACGCCGCGCGACTCAACTTGTGACGCTGTCGCAACTCGAGAACGAGCGTTCCGGTGATACTCTCAGGTGTAAAAATGAACGTCACTTAGTACTCCTCGGTGGGGTGACCAACGAACGATCCGATGATGAGTTGCTCCTCCGCGTCGATCGCCGACGTGTCCGCGTGGACGTTCGCCTTGAGCAGTGTGGCACGATCACGCGTCAGCTCGTCAAGTCGCTGAAGCTTCTCATGAAGACGCTCGATCACCTTCTCTTCCACCGTGTCACGCGTCACGATGTCGATGATAAGAATGCGCTTGTGCTTCTCTGCGCCCGGACGATGTGGTCGATCTTCCTTCTGCTTCTCGGACACCAGCGACCACGACCGCTGAATGTTGATCAGCGTGTCCGAGGCCGACATGTCCAGACCCACGCCACCGGCCTGGTTAGTAAAGAGCAGCGCCCTGATGCGCCGAGCGTTGAGGTCATCAAGCGCGCGCTCACGATCGATCTCTCCCACCGCACCGGTTATGAGACCGTAGCGCACTCCCAGCTTACCGAGACGCGTCGCGGCGAGGTCGATCAACTGGCGATGCTCGGCGGCGATTAAGACGGGTGGGCCGTCGTACCCCACCGTTAACACGCCTAGCTCGGCGAGCGTCTCTTCGAGGACGTCCAACTTCGGCGACGGTTCGCGCAACGTCCAGCGCCACGTGGTGACGTCATCGGGATTAATCTTCTCGATGTTGACCGACGCGGCGGCAAGCTGCATGAGGCGCGTCTGCGCGCTGAGATTGGTCTTGGCGACCAGCAGCTCTCCGTCCTCGGTCATCGCGATCAGGCTCTTCTCTAGTTCGCGGTATGTCTTAAGCTGCGCGGTGGGCAGCTCAGCGTACCGAATCTCACGTACCTTCGGCGGCAACTGCGGTAGCACCACGGCCTTCAGGACGCGGCGGAAGCGCGGGTCGAGCAGCTTAAACAGCTCGTCGCGGGTGTCCGGACGGATGCCGACGATGTCCGTGCCGCCGAACGCGTTCCACGAAATCAAGCAAAAGCGATCCACGAATTTACCACGAACAGGAAAGTCATCCGGTGCGACGGTGTGCATGATCGACCACAGGTCACCTGGATGATTTGCGATCGGCGTGCCTGTTAGCGCCCAGCGGTACCGTACTCCCTTGCTGTGCGCCACGTGCCAGATGGCGCGTGTCTGCAACGCCTTAGGATCCTTAATGCGGTGTGCCTCATCGAGAATGAACGTTTGGAACGTGAAGTCGTTTAGTGCCTTGTGATGCACGTCGCACCGCGCCGGAGTGAGATTCTCGTCACCGTGACGAGGATCACACTCGCGACAGCGCTTAAGACGTATCGAGCCGTACGGCGCGAGTCGACTGAACAGCCGAACGGCCTCGATGTTCATGATGACGAGCGCGGTAGGATCGCCTAACGCAGACTTGAGCACCTTGCGGCGTTGAACCGCGGTGCCTTCGATCACGTACGGCGTCGCCTCGGGCAACCAGCGCGCGGCCTCGCGACGCCAATGTCGCTTTACCGAGTTTGGGCAAATCACGACGGCCGGTAAGCCCTCACCTGAGATCTTTTGCGCAACGCGAATTACGCTCAACAATTGAGGAGTCTTGCCTCAACCGGAGCCCATCTCATCTCCAAGTAGACCACTCTTTACGGCTAGCATGAAGAGTACTCCGGCCTCCTGAAACGGATACAGGCTCATTGGGCATCACCTCCAATCAGGTGCAGACGAACACAATCACACCGACAAGGTTCATTCTTAGTGATGCAACGGTAATGATGATACATATGTGCACCGTTGCTCGGGAACACAATGAGATTACTGATGTCGTTGTTCTTCTTATCTAGGTCTTCGTGGTGAACAACTTCACCTGATCGAAGTGGTCGACCGAGAACACGTTCGGCCACTACGCGATGTTGATGAACCTGATTTTCCTTAACATACGTGTAAGATTGATCACTCTTTGTCGTGCCACGCTTCCGTTTGTTGGCCTCCGCACCTCGTTGTGCACCCTTGAGCGTGTGCTCAACGTCTTCTTGGTTGTAACGGCGCATCCAACAGGTACGGTTACAGTGACGCTTAGCGTGATAGATACGACCGTTCTTACCGGGTCGAAGTTCGAACTCACTTCCACAACCTTCGCAGATGCGTGTCACGTGCGCCACGACTTCAACACTTCCAGTTCAGGAGAGTCACCATCATCAAGTGGTTCCAACGCGGTACGCAGCTCGACCGCTCGATCGACCCACTCGCGACGCAGTGCCCACGTCCACTCGATCAGGCGCTCGCTCAGCGTCAACTGCTCCTTGAACACGCCACGCAGTATGACGAGCGACGCCCACGACTTCGGCACCACCCAGTAGCGCCCGAGCGCGTCGTAGCGCGCGCCGGGAACCAGCGTAATGATGGCCTTCTCGTTCCACACCGTGTGAACGAGGATCCGATCCGAGGTGGGATCGTAGTCGGCGTGAGCCACGTGGAACTCCGAACGAACGCGTGAGTCGTGCAGTTGGCGCAACGAGGTAACACTACGAGGCAGCGCCGTTACGGCTGTGCGTTGAGACGCTTCTCTAGCACCGTGGCGTAACGCGTCATCAGCAAGAGTACGGCGTGTCGTGCCGCGTCGTTCACGTCGTTCGCGTCGGGTCGCTCGACCTCGCCGCGCATCACGTAGAAGCCTAAGCGCCGCAGCAACTCGTTCGGCGCGATGCGCTTCGCGTCCGCGGGACTCTGCATTGTCACCGGGTACCCGAGGTTAGTAGCGAGTACTGTCATAGCGCCAATGACCTGTTGTGGCACTGGCTGGTGCGTTCGTCCTGGCTGACTAGAGCTGACGTAACGCTCACACGCGACGTGCACGCGCTCTTTGTCTTCGTATAGCGTCCTGAACAGCGCGGTTAACGAGTCGAGCGCGGGCACCGGTTCACCCTGAAACACGGCGAACCTGAACCCGTTACGCGCAACGAAGATGCCGGTGCTCGGACCGGGGTCGACTCCGATCACGTAGAGGTCGGTCACAGCGCAACCGTGGCGGTCATGACCGGGAGCGACGCAAAACCGTGTTGGTAGTAGATCTCGAGACCGCTGAGCGCCGCCACCTCGAACTTCGCACGTGCGCCGACGCTGCGCTCCCAGTTACGCAGGAGGTAGATGCCGTCGCACGTTAGCAGCTCACGCAGGTCACCACGAATGAAGCACGCCGTGCTGTCGTGCTGCGGGTAATCACTGGCGAACGGCTTGGCGTACCCACGGGGACACGCATCCTCGTGCTCATGTGGAGGGCAGTCGTGCGGAACGATCGCCTCGTGGCCGGCGCTTTCCACGTAGCGTGCGGCCGCACGAAACGCGCTGAGGTTGCCGTTCTGGTAGCCGTTGATCGGGCCACTGACGTAGATCTTCACGCTGACTCCTTCAGTTCAACCCACTCTTTAACGCTACCCCACCGCTGGCCGATCTCAACCGACGTCGTCACGGGTACGCGCAGCAGTTCATCATCATTCATGATGTCGTTGAGCGCCGCCACGACGTCGCTGAGTTCCTCATTGGGAACGTCGAGGTCCAGCTCGTCGTGTACCGGCAGCGTCATGTACGGATCGAGACCGGCCTGGTCGCACTCGACGAGCTTCATCTTAAGAATCTCACCGGCCGTTCCCTGGATCAGGTAGTTCACCAGCGTGTACAGCCGTCCGGCGTCAGCGACGTGGCGACGACCGGTCAACGGCGACCGAACGTACGCCTCACCCTCGGCGTCGAGTCGAGAGAGACCGAGCTTCTCGACGTGCCTGATCCAGGTCGGAACACCCGGGTACAGCGCGTCGAAGCGTCGCATGAAGTCGGCGGCCTCCTGAATCGGAGCGCCGGCGGTCTTGGCGAATTTGTCGATCCCGGCCCCGTAGATTTTCGCGTACCCTGAGTTACCTGTGATTAATGGCGTACGTCCCTGTCGCATGGTCCATGTACCGAGTTCGGTGGTAACGCACCACACGGGTTGCCGCGCGGTAGGTGTTGCTGTGGTTCGCTGGCCGGTCATTGTCGGTAGCTGGTAGTTAATGACGTCAACTGCGTTGCGCTGCCAACCTCGACCGTTCGGCTGTCGAACATAGACACGCGAGAAATGTCCAGTTAGATAGCCAAGTGCAATGATGAGTTCAGAAACAGAAGATTGATGCGCTTGTGTAATGGAAACGTACCTGTACTTAGCGTGTCCGCCGTCACCGGCGTTTAGCGTTTCAATCATGGCGCGTCGCGCACTCGGTGCTAGCGCAAGCGCTACCTGCCACGGGTCAAATGTGCGCTTGTCATGAATGCCAATGCGTTCAAGAACGGATCGTGCCCACGTTGGGTCAATCAGCCACGAAACGCCGATCTTATCATTGCGATGCGACTCGTAACGTCGATGAGGTATGTCAGCTAGCAGAGTATCGATCTCGGTAACACGGTGCTTCTTCACTTGCCCGATGTTCATAGAGCAAGCGACCTTCGCACCGCCTGCCTGCGACGTCTTACCGGTAAATTTTCCGCGCGTAATCGAACCATCGCTGAGTACCCATCCAAGAACGGCGGCTTCCTGATCGGTCACGTTGGCGGTGCCCTCGACGCACTCAGCCGCGAGGATCGCTCGGTAACCGGATCCCGAAAGTTCAGCGGTTGTTAAGAACTTAAGGTTATGAGTCTTCTCGTGCTCGGTGATCCAACGATGACCGTGTGTCGTCTCAAACGATCGATCACGATTGCCGAATCGCACGACGTCGGCGTCATCGTAGTGGTGAACAGCCGTTACTCGGGTCCAACGTGTTCGACGAGTGGCGAGATCGTATCCGAGTGTTTGATCACCGACCGCGATCTCGTCGTGCTTCAGCCAACCTCGCTGCGTAAGAATTTCGGTGTCGAGTGGAACACAGTTCTTAACGAACTGCCGGCGCGGGTCGGACTTCTGGAAGTTGGGATCGTTGAACAGGTCACGTGCCATGTTCACGAAGAAGTCACCCTCGCTCATGAACGCCTTGATCATACCCTGTTCACTCGTGAGGTGCGCTAATAATCTCATTTCGATCTGATCGAAATCCGCCTTCACCCACGTGTGGCCTTCGTTCGCGATGAAGCAGTTCCGAACCTTCTTACCCTCCTTGGTGCGCACCGGCACGTTCTGCAGGTTCGGGTTGTTCATCGACATGCGACCGGTGCGGACGCCGCTGGAGCCACCGGACTCGAAGGCGTTCTTGTTGGTGCCGCCCACGGTGTTGATCGACGGATGAATGCGCTCGTCGATCTCGGTCAACTCCAGGAAGTGATCGAGGTACGTCGACACGAGCTTGACGGCCTGGCGACGACCGAGCGTCGCCTGCGCCAGTGGATGCGCGAGCTCGGCGAGTACCTCCTTGTCGAGTGACCAGCCGGTCTTCGTGCGCTTGTAGAGGTCGACGCCGTCGTCGATCAGCGCCTGCGCGACGGCTCGGTTTGAACCGGGGTAGACGTTGTAGTGCTCCTGGCACCAGGTCTCGACGTCGGTCGAGTACTGAATGAGACTATCCCTGAACCTCGTCGTGTACGCGCGATCAACCCGGACGCCGTTGCGCTGCATCTTCGCCGCGACCCACGCGGTGGCCATCTCGAGGTCGTACGATCGGGGAGCCTCGGCCTGCACGCGTGGCCACAGATGATTCTTAACGCGGCTCGTGAGAATGGTGTCGATTCCCGCGTAGAACCAGTAGGGCTCGAAGTCGTACGGAATGGTGGCCCACGTCCAGCCGCCACGCTTCGAGAGCACGTCGTGAAGCTGCTCCTGGCCCAGAACGGCGTGAGGCCCAACGATCTTCTTGGCCGCGCTCTTCAACGCCAGTGAACCGGTCGACTCCAGAACGTGCAGCATGAACCGCGTGTCGCGCACACGATGAATGGGAATGTTGACGTCGTGATTGGCGCACATGCCCACGTCGTACGGGGCGTTGTGCATGTCGTACCAGCCCTCGTACCGCCGCACGACGTCGTGTACGAGACCGGACCAGCGCTCGAACGGTATCACCCAGGCGCGCGTCTCGTCGCCGAACTGGACCAGGCGCACGCGATCTCGCTGGAGATCGAGGCCGGTGGTCTCGGTGTCGAACGCGACCTCGGACTTGGTGGACAGCCAGCGGGTGAACTCCCAGGCCTCGTCGATCGAGTCGATGAGTGTGACCTGGACGTCGTCCAGGCTCATCTGGTGCACTTCGCGGAAGGGAAAGGTGATCGCTGCATTGATGCAACGTAGCGAACGACCGTCCCTTGATAGAGACCTAGGCGGCCAACTTACCCGCGCCTACGTTCGCGCTACGTCACAGGTTGCTGACGATCTCGTCAGCTTCAAGATCAATGAATGACACCGGCACGTGCGCCTGGCGCAGCAGTGTGACGCCGTCAGCGAGACGGTACTCTCGCGCCGCGATGACCTCAAAGATGCCGGCGTTGATGATCAGTTGCGCGCACGCAAGGCACGGCGCGGTCGTCACGTACATCACGGCCTGATCGAGGGCGACACCGGATCGCGCGGCGAACGCCACGGCGTTGGCCTCAGCGTGCACCGAGAGTGGACAGCCGGTGCGCCGATTCGAGTCGTCGGTCTCGGATCGGTCACCCTCGTCGTGAACGCAGTGCGTCATGCCACGCGGCACGCCGTTGTAGCCAGACGAGAGAATGCGGCCCTCGCGCGCGATGATGGCACCGTTGTGCTGACGCGAGCACGTACTGCGCTCGGCCATCTCAAACGCGATGCGCGTGAGCGTCGTGTGAATGGACGGTCGCGTCATCACAATCCCGTTGTTTGTCCGATCTTACCGAGCTGCGTGACGTACCACCGATTGCTCGCGCGCTCGGCGTCGTTTGCGGACGTGGTCGGTTCCGGCTCGGCGTCGTCCAGGAGGTAGCTCGCGACCTCAAACCCCGACTCGTCACCGGGTGAGACGACGCCGAGTGGTAGGTCGTTGTCGGGTTCACGCGCGTCGGCATCGTGCTGTGTGATGACGCGTCGTGCCAGTTCCACGTTGCTCTCGTAGAGGTGCAAGCTCGTCACGTTGTGCACGTAGCGGCCAGCGGGAAGTCTCAGTTCACGCGCCATCGTGTGCTGGAGCTGCGAGAACGTGAACACGTCGTACGGCACACCGAGCCACACGTCCTGACTACGCATGTACGCGTACAGCTCGAGCGTTCGCTCGTCGTTCTCGTTCGCACGAATCATAAACTGCAGGAACACCGTGCAGGGCTTGTCGCCTCGATGCTCGAGATCTTCCGGACGCCAGACGGACGCGACGGCTTGACGGGTCTCAGGATCATCCCTCAGCAGTTCCAAACAGTCGCCAATCGCGTACGCCAGTCGCGGACCGTACGCGCCGTAGTCGAGGTCTGAGGGATCAACTAGTACGTTCGTAAACGTTGGCGCCGCGCGTCGAATCAGATCCGAACGCGACTCGCCGGCGATGACTTGAAGCGCCTCCACGGCGGCGAGCTTGAGGTTGACTCCACGGCCCACGCCGATCGGCAGCATCGGCGCCAGTGGATCCACGAACTCGAGCTGCGCTCCGGTTACCTCGCGCGCGTCGAGACCACGTGATCGCATAGGTTGTCCCACCGCCAGCACCAGATCGAGCAGCGTCACGTAGCTTCGCCGCATGTCGGCGCAGCGCAGATGAAGTGGCATTAAGACAACTCCCAGGGACGAACGCCCAGAATCGCGTCGCGGTACGGCTCGATCGAGTGGTGCTTGAAGCGCCGCACCCACTGTGGGTGCGGAACGACGCGATCAGCCCACTGCACCGCGGCGCGCGCGTTGCGACCGAGCGCCACCGTCGTGGGTCGTCCGAGACTGTTCCACAACGCGTCAACGTCATCGACGTCGCACGCGTTGGCGACGCCGATGTTCACGCGTGCCGCGTCACCGAGCGTGGAAAAGAGGTAGTAACCCGACGTGGCGTGATACGGCATGAACGCCGGTCGCGGATCATCGGGATCGGCACCCGTGGCGCGGACGTCACCTAGCAGAAGAAGTTGTGGCCACGTCGGACCCACGTACGTCACAAACTTGGTGAACTTCTGCGTGTGACGCGCGGCGTTCTCGGCCTCGTTGATCACCGCAGTAACGGTATCGCGCGTGGTGAGATGCTCAACGTCGAGGTCGATCCGGTGAAGTGACGTGCGCGCTGCGGCGTCGAGGTAGCCGCTGTGAATCGCATCCACGTGCTCAGCCGTGACGAGTTCATCACCGCGCTCGCGTACGCACGCGCGAATCTGATCGGGGTTTCCGGTGATCGTCACCATAAGCGCACCGCGCGCGACCAGCAGCAGCTCGATGTGGCGCAGCACCGCCTCGGTCATGACCGACTCGCGTCCCAGAACGGCGGGGTACACGACCTCGCCGAGGTGCCATCGGTCGCACACGATGTGATGATCGTTGATCGAGGATCGGTAGTCCAGCAGCGGAACCTCGTACTCATCGAGCGGGTGCGCCGCCGGCGGTCCTCGGTGAAGCAGTTCGATCTTGGCGTTCATGTAGTGCTGACTGAGGTAGCGCACCAGCGCCTGCGCGAGCGTCGACTTCCCCACGCAGTCTGGCCCCTCGATGATGATCAGCACGACGCGACGCTACCTCTCGACGTTGACGTGACGGCGTTTCGAGACACCGCAAGGTTTGGCGCACGGTCGGGGACCACGCCGTATCTCGAACTCTTGGTCATCTCTCCCCCTCGCGAAACCGTCACCTTATCGCTCGTTCTTCGTGTCGTCCACGATCGCGGTTGGGTCGTGGTTTACGCCGAAGATGATGTCATTCATCTCAAGAATGCGATCACCGAGTTCGTGAAGCTGCGTGCCGAGCACGTACACAGCTCGCGACGTGTCCCTGACCTGGCCGCCAGGAACCATGGTGTCAGCCACCGCATCGAGTGCGCGTGCCGCGTCGCGCCACGTGCGTTGAATGACGGCGATTCGTTCGTCACGATGACGTCGCGCGGCATTCTCGTTCACACGTCACCGGCCACGAAGTCGCTGAGCATGTTCGGCGTCGCCGAGTCGAAGCCGACCACGTCGAGCGTGCGCGCGTCGGTGACGTCGCCGATCCTCGACCGCGTCGCGGTCATACCCACGACGCCGAGCGCTGCTGGAATACCCATCGACTGACGGTAGCGCGTCAGCGCCTCGTGCGGGTGAATCGTACCGGCCCACGTCTCGTTGTCGGTGTAGATGAAGAACGCGTCAAACTCGGCGCGACTCTGGAGCGCGCTCGTCATCGGCAGCGCGCAGTCCGTGCCGCCCCAGGACACGCCGCGCATGACGCGCAGCACGTCGTCGAGCCGCTGTCGTGGCGAGATGTTCAACGTGATGATGCCGCGACGTCGAGGATCGCCACCGAAACCGAGACCCGATCCGGACGCCGAGGCGAACGCCACAACCTCGTACTCCGTCTCGACGTTGGCCGTCACGAGCGCCAGCGCGGCCGACGCCTCCATGCAGGTGATCGGCAGACTCGACACCTTCGTGTTCATCGACGGTGAGACGTCCAGCGCGAGACGCAGCCGCTGGCCGGTCGATCGCACGGCGCCGAACGCCGCGTAGAACGCGGTATCGAGCGCGTCCACGATCCGGCGCGACGGGATCCAGCGCGTCTCGCCACGCTCGCTGTGGCCCTGCGCGTACGTGCGCTGTGCCACGAGGACGTTGATCGGGTGTACGCGTCCGTTACGCAGCCGCTCGGCGTCAGTGAGCTGGTGCACGACCTCGTTGGTCCAACCGCCGGTCGCCGGCAGTAGTCCCAAGTTGGTGAGACGCGGAAGCTGCCGCAGCAGCGCGGTCTGCGGCAGACCACCCTCGAGGAACGCCTCCCACACCGCGACCTGGTTCAGCGCCTGCGTCGGCAGTGCCTCCCACGGCAGGCCGTACGTCTTGACACAGTCGACCCAGTGACGCGCACCGCCGGCGCCCTGCGCGCGCACGAAGCCCTCGACGACGCGCAGCTCATCGTAACCGCTCGTCATTGCCAGCTCGTCCTGAGCAGTCACCTTGGCGTGATGACAGATCCAGTCAAAGAGCGCTCGTCGAACCAGGTCGTCCGCGGCGGCCTTGGGCTTCGCCAGGCGCAGCAGGTCACGGTGCGTCCAACCCTCGCGCTGCCGGTACTTCACGACCTGGTAAGCGAGACGACCGACCGGCTGCTTGAGGTACCAGTTCTCGATCGCTCGGTCGAGCACCCGACCGCGTCCACGGAACTGCTTCACGTAGGCATTGAACTGCATGAGATGCGTGCCGGTGCGCGCCACCTGCGGCAGCGCCTCGGCCGCCGCGCGTCGCGTATCCACGTCGCCGTGAGCGATGGCGATGGCCAGCGCGAACAGGGCCGGCTGGTTGCGCGGCGCGCGCCCACCCTGCGAGATCGCGACGATCTCGGTCACGAGTGCGTGGCCGTCGGTTCGCGCCAGCTCCAGCACGACCTGGGCGTTGTCCTTGGCCAGGTCGGGAGCGGTCGCGTAGTACGTGCCACCGTCGACACCGAGCGTCAGGAAGCGCCGCAGCCGCTGAAGTGGAGTCACCTCGAACGTGAAACCACCCGCCGCGTTGCGCGTTTGCCGTGGATCGGCCGCCTCGGACTGCGGCGTCACGCGCGTCTGCACGGCGCGCAGTGGATCCGTGAATCCCTTCATTCCTACATCTCCTTCGTTCCGAAACGTGGGCCGCGAACGTGGTATGTGCCGATCGGGTATGTGTTTTCACCAATTGAAAGATAACCGACCAACGAGCAGTTCGCGACCCACGTCGTGAGCCTTACGATGAGCGTGTGTCCGTCGTCGAATCAAGCGGCGCGCTAACCAACTGCGCCATCACCCGAAGCGAATTGCACCCCGCCGGGCGAGTAGGACTCGAACCTACGACCTCCGCCAACCAAAGATAATCGATCGACTTCAGCTCATCTTTAGCTGTGAACACTGGGTGCGTGAACGTGTGAACGCAACTCGGAGTGCCACCCCGCGTGTGGCGTCCGTCGCCGGTTGAGGCGCTGGACAGGAATCGAACCTGCGATAACCGAGTCATCTTCAGTTCACGACACCTCGTGCTTCCCCTGCCTAGGGAATCTTACCGAGTGATCCGCTGAGCGTGCAAGTGCTTTCGGCGTTTAGGCGCTCTCGGCCGCTGAGCTACGAGCCTCGGAAGGCTCGGTGGGATTTGAACCCACGTCTCTCCATTTGCAGTGGATAACCGATCGCGGTCAGCTCCACGGATCACTCTTAAGTTGTTACGCGTAAGACGCTGAGCGTGTGAGTGCTTTCGGGTTTTAGCGCTCTGCCAGTTGAGCTACGGGCCCAGGTGGTGGACCCGACAGGACTCGAACCTGCAACCTCTCCATTAGAAGTGGATAACCGATCGCGTTCAGCTCAGCTTCTCACTCTTCAGTTGTGGCGACGAACGTGGTACGTGCGACGTCCGTCGGACTTCAGGTGCTCCCCTCCGGGAAGTTCCTAAAGATAAACGTCGTACATCAGTTCGCCGTTGTCGTTGTCGTCGCCAACGCTACGACGTCACCGCGCTGCGGCGACGTCCGATGACGTCGATCTGACGCATCCTCCCAGGGATTCGAACCCCGAACCTTCACGTTCGTAGCGTGACGCTCTGTCCTGGTTGAGCTAGGAGGATCAGCGGGAACCGGCGCTTAACCTGCGCCGGCTCCCCTAATAGGAGTGTTTGCATCTTGCGAGGATGCACATGTTTCCTCATCGTGATCCAGGTCGCGTGCACCTTTAAGGATACCACCGAGCTTGAGGTAAGCGTTGTGCCTTGCCTTTAGGCCACACCGGCGTGGTAGCGGAGACCGGATTCGAACCGGTGACCTTCGGATTATGAGCCCGACGCGCTGCCGAACTGCGCTACTCCGCGTTGGTGGGAGCCGAGCACCCGGATGGTATGCTCGGTTCCCGAGGTTCCTAACTCGTGATAACCCACGCCAGTAGGCAACCAGAGTCGAGGGTGAAGGAACCCGTGCCGGTGGCTGGACTTGAACCAGCATCTCAACGTTCTAGGTGGTGTATCCCGTAGATCACACGACCGCACGGTCTGGTTGAGCCTGTAGCGGATCAACGTAACCGTGATTCCGTCTGGTCTTGCCTCTGCCGATTGGGCTACCTCGACGTCGCGAGGAGGAAGGACCAACTTCCTCCCCGCTGGCCACAGCAACCAACGTCACGGTGTGACGTCGTGCCGAGGGTAGGACTCGAACCTACACCGGAGATCAGACGTATGAACTTGTCAAGGATCAACTTCAGCTTGCGCTACGTTACGTAGTCTAGTCGATCACGTCGCTGGTGAGTGACGCTAGGCGGCGCGCTAAGATCGTCCGAGAACGTAGTCCAGCAGGATCGACGCGGGCTTGGCCGGCACGACGTCGAGTAGGTTCGCCCGCTCGCGCGCCGTCTTCACGGCGTCGCGCAATTCCACGACGCGCAGCAGAACGGCGCGCTTCTCGTCCGCCGGCAGCGCACCAGACAACTTCGTCGTGGTCCAGTAGCCACGCACCTCGCTGTCCTCGTAGCGTTCGACCTGCGCGGGGTGCTTGTCGGTCGCGGGGTACAGCACCAGCGCCTTCGGGACGCGCTTCTCGCGCGCGGTCTCGACCGGCGTCGACACGTACGTACCTCGGTTGCCGTCCCACGCCCACGTCTCGGCCGGGTCGAGCGACGGCATCTTGGTGACGAACGTGTACAGGTCCTCGAGAGCCTTCTCAAGGAACAGCAGGTAGGTCGACGGTACCTCCGATAGCAGCGTGACACCGTTCACGACGACGTCAGCCCGCGCCTCGGTGTTGGCGTACGTGACGGTCGCCTCGGTGTTCCAGCGCTCGAGCAGCAGTCGGTTCAGCTCGTCAAGAACGTCGGTCGCGCTCGTTCGCACCGAACGCGACTCGTCGGGAAACCTCTCGTCGTCGTCGCCGATCGGTCGGTACGTGCGCGTGATGCCCACGTACAGGTCGATCTTCTGACTCTCACGGTGCAGCGCGGTCAGTGCGCCGTGCACCCGGGTCTTCGCGGCGCGCGCCAGCGCGACCGCCTCGCTCAATTTCGTCACTTTAAGCGTTCCCTTCGCAAGATCTCGTTGGTCCAGCAGAGTCGAAAGATGCCCACCAGAAGTAGTGCGCAGATGGAGAGGTCAAACACGATCTTCCACACCGTCGTTCACCTCCGTGAAGTTGTGACGAGTGGTCCCAGCGTAGCGCCAGCCGACGTCACAGCAGTCGAAGACGCTCCACTTCACCCTCGACCGTGTCACGGACGTACAGCGCGCCACCGCTGGCCTGCGTCTGGATGAAGAAGTTGTACAGCAGCAGCGCGCGGTTGATCGCGTCGGTCTTCGATTCTGAGGTGACGTTTATGATGTCGCGAATCGCGTCCTGCGCGCGCACCGTGAGGTTGAGTGTGACGCGCTTCAGACCGTCCGTGACGTCGTCACTTTCCTCGTTACCTACCGACACGTCTCGTCCTTTGCCACCACCGAGAGCGAGCCGTACGGCTGGTCACCCTTAAAGATGACGTACACTCGGTTCCCGTGATCGCACTTGGTGCCGACGTTTGAGAAGCCGTCGGACATCTCGATCACGTCCATCGGCGCCGAGTTAGTGCCGCCGCGCTGCGCGTCCCGAAACGGCTCACTAACCTTACCCACGCCGCAGCTCGCCAGCAGCAGTGTTAGGTCCAGCGCCAGAAGGCTCACGAGTCCCGCACGTACCGCGCCACGCTTGAATGTGTTCACGTTCGTTCCCTTCATCTTTTCCTGTCTTACGCTCTATCGATCACTCTCATCACGCACGAAGCGCACCTTGCCGTTCGGCAGCAGCACCATGGTGACGAGTGGTTGCGACGCACGGATCTCGGCCTTGACGCGCTCGTTGGTGATCTTTCGTCGTGCGGCGCCACGTCGCGTGCCGTCGTTGTGCTTCGACTTGTACTTGCCGTTCTGCTTACCTCGCAGGTACTTGGCCTTCACCCAGGTGTGCACGTTACCTTCTGTCTTTCCAGGGGTCATAGCACGCGGCCCAACCCTCAAAGTCCCTGGCGTCTTCACGAGCGACGTAAAATTTCTCGATCTCGTCGAAGACCACGACGTGCAGGCGCCCACGCGCGTCACAGTACACGATGAACGGCTCACGGTCGTCGCGCGGCAGTTGACGCTGCTCACGGATCAGCCGCTGCAGGCGAAAACACACCCGGAGCAGTCGCCACGCCGCGCGGGCATCACTCAGCAGTGTCACGCGTCGTCCGCTTCGAGTCGAGTTCGGCGCGACGACGCAGGATCTCGCGTCGCCACGCGTCGGTCAGTTCTTGATACGTCCACATGATGCGTTGGAACTGATCCCACGAGTAGAGCTTGTTGAGACTGAAACCTAGGTGATCCGAGCGTAGACCCCGAGGCAGCAGTCGCAGCCAGCCTCGCTTGACGACACTCTCGCAGTGACGGTGGTAGTGACCGTAGAGCTGACCGATCACGCAGCGCCTCGGCAGCTGGATGTCCAGATGATCGAGGTCGATCTGCTCGATCCAGTCGTCGGGGCCCACCCGGTCGAGGTGCCGCGCGCCGCGACGCGCGCGGCGTTCCAGGGTTGACGTTCGAACGAGCGTTGACATCGTTACTCCTTCACGTCGTAGACGTTGCCGAGGTGGGCGGCGGTCGGCACGAAGACCGCTGACTTGGTTATCCGGGTGTCCGGACCGCCCACGTTCACTATCGGCGACCGACGGTCAGACCGGCGCCACCCGAACCGTCGATGATCACGGTGCAGTTCGGGTTGGCGCGGCAGGCCTCGGCGGCCTTGAGCTGCGCGTCGATGCGCTGAAGCTCGACGTACGCCGCGCTGTTGCCGACCTTCTCGAGCTTCGCGGCCACGTCCGCCTTCGACTGCGCGTCGATCAGCGCGGCCTTGGCGTTCTGCTCGGCCGTGTACACGTTGGCGCGCGCCTTGGCCACGTCACCGTTGGCGAACGCGACGTCGGTGATCGTGATGCGCACCGGTGGGCACTTGCCGCGCTTCTTCTCCTCCCTGAACTTCGGTAGTCCGTTGTCATCGACACCGTCGGCCACGTACTCGATCCAGTCCACGTCCTGACCACGCACGAAGCCCGGACCGCAGAAGTAGTCACCGCCGACCTTGTCGCGCAGCTGCCGATTGAACTCGGCGCCGAGCTGCCGCGACAGGATCGTCCACACGTCGTTCACGTTGGCGTCGAGGTCGTCCGCGGAGTACAGCCGCGTCTGCTGACGGATCGCCGCCTCCTCGGCCGGCGCGAGCGTGTTCTTCAGCATGTTCACGAACCTATCCAGCTTGAAGCCGTCCTCGCCGTCCTCCGAGATGCCGTAGCGGCGACCGGTCTTCTGCCAGAACTGCACGATGGGCGACGACTCGCCGCCGGCGCAGTCGGTGTTCAGGTAGAAGTCGGCCGTCGGCCAGATGCTCACCTCGGGACCGGCCTGCGTGACACCGGTGGGCTTGCCGTCCGGTCCGAGCTGCTGACCGGGCTTGCTTCCTGAGTTGATCGGCACGTTGGTGTCGCCGCCGTCGGGTCGGATGTTCCAGGTCCGCAGCGACGTCGGCAGCGCGAAGATCTCATCGTCCACGGGGTACTTACCGGACGTGCCCGGCTCGATGCACTCCACGAACTTCTTGTCCTCGCCGGCGCCCGACGCGTAGTACAAGATGATGCTGTCAGACTGCGCTCGCGTGGCGCACGCGGTCATCCCCGCGACCAGCGCGGCCACGGCGAGGATCACCGCGAGCGCGCGCCGGGCGCGTCGAGAGCCGAGAGGACGCGCCTGGCGCTTCTCCTTGTTCACGTGTTCTTCTCCATCTTCCGTAGCTCCAATGTGTACTCATCGTGAAGACGTCTGACCTCACCGGCCAGCACCGAGTCGATATCGTGCCAGTTGTCGGCGGCCGCCTTCATCTTGAAGATCGCGTCCTTGGCCGCGCTCAGCTCTTCCCTCGTTCGCTTCAAGTCGCGACGTCGCACGACGGGTCCCATCGAGCTGCGGTGCGCGATCAGCAGCGCGACGATGACGACAAGCGCCGCGGCCAGAATGATCGCGACGACGACGAGCGTCTTACCCACGTTAACCTCCTTCGTTCACGTTACTCCGACGATTCTCGATCGATCACGTACGTAGCGTAGTCGATCACGTTCACGTGACGACGCGACGTGACGAGGTCAGCCGAACCAGCCAACCTTCTTCAGGTCCGACTTCTTGACCTCCTCGGTGTAGCCGTTGGTGAACGCAACGGTGACGTACGACGTGAAGATGCCGTCGCGCGTCGACACGACGCGTCCCTCGGTGCCACTCGGCACCTTGGCGGTAAACACGCCGTTGACGTCACAAGTGATCTTTACGCGGTCGCCCGCCTGGTACCGTGGCACCTGCTCTTCACTCCATCCTCGTTGATCGGCGCGTTGCGACTCCGTGTCGTCTCGCTCTCGCGACACGGCGCCTCGATCGTCAAACGCAAACCACGTGCCGCGCTCGCGGTCGCCGTAGTCGTTCCACTCATCCGGAAAACCGGCTCCGCCGCCCGCCTCGGGACGTGTCATTTCGTATCCTACCAATCGTGAGTGCACAGTGGACAGCGGTGAAACGTCCTCGACGCGCCTCCTACCGGTTCGCGTACCACGCGCCGATGTGCTCGAACGCGCCCTGCGCCTCGAGCTGCTCGCGCACCTCGTTGCACATCGCGTACACGGACGTGCTGTTCGGCGGCGCCGCGTCGCGTCGATCGCTCAGCGCCACCAGTAGCTCAATGACGTGGTGAATCGGCAGGTCCAGACGGTACAACTCACGCGTCACCGGCCACTCTCGCAGTCCATCTTATGCCTCGGCTTGCGCGCGGCGCAGCACGACTGGAGACGAGGATTCAACGTCACCATCAGTGCGTCCCACCACGGATCGACGTAGTACTCCCACCGTGAGATGTGATACGGCGGTCTACGAAGCCACGACATCTGACTCTCCTCTCCCTCGATCACGCGTCTGACCCTTGTAGGCGCGCTGCGCCTCAGAGCACGCGACGCAGCGACAACCGTACGACACGTAGATCGTCTTCGTGCCGTGCTTGGGTGCGCTGATGGACACCCAGCGACCGTCGACCTGGACGCGCTGCGCGTAGCGGCGACGGCGAAGACGCATCCCGTACGTCATTGATCTCTGATGGCACAGCTCGCAGCCACCGGCGTAGTCGGTCCTATGACCGTGTCGACCCACCTAGTCCTCCACGTTACCTCGTGTCGCCGCGCGCCGTCGCGCGCGTCGCTCTCGCATGGCAAGTTTCCACACGTCGGTGCACTCACGGCATCGACACCCGTAGTTGTTGTACGAGTTGGGCGTTCCGTGCCCGGGACTCGTGGGTGAGATCAGTCGTCCGTTAACGGGCACACGCTCGGCGTAGCGCCGCGCACGCAGCCGCTGGGTAATGACCCGCGTGGTTTGCGTGCAGAATCGGCACCCACGTAGGTAGTTAACCCGGTGCCCGTGTCGTCCCACGTGTTTCTCCTACCGTCGTCCACAGCCGGCGTGCCCGCAGCCACCGCAGAAGCCACCGGTGGCGCACGCACAGCCACACGACCGCACCGTCTCACGCATCGCCACAGCAGCCAGCGCGGCCAGCGCCGTTACCGCGCGCAGCACTCGTCTCTCGCGTCGCACGTCACGCGCGTGTCGGTAGCCGATCAGTAGCAGGCAGTAGGCTTCGAAGCCGGTGAAGCCAAGAGCCATGAAAAAGATCGTCTTAAGTAGATCGTCGTCGCTCAACTGCCACAGCACGTAGGCGACCGCGCACACGATCGCGCCACTGACTCCCATCTTAAGATACGTACGGACGTCCGCTCGTTGCGCCGTTGTCATCTTCATAGGCACCTCCTAGAGGTCGGGACGCTGCGCGAGGATCGAGCCAGCCAGCGTTCCCAGTAGGTACACCGGCAGCACGAGAACGAGCGCGATCAGAAGGTGCACGCCCGCGAACAAAAGAATGACGCACACCAGCAGCACAACTCCGGGGCCGAGCACTCGCACCAGCAACTTCTCAGCTCGTTGAAGTTCGTAGTTGCGTTCACCCATCGTCTTCACCGAGGTACCTCAGCAGTTCATGGACGTCGTCTTGGTGAACGCGCAGCGCGCGCATCACCTGCTGCTCCCACGTCACGGTGTTGGCCTCGTCGTGGGGGTGCACCACCCGGGACACGACGAAGTCGCGCGTCTCGCCGCGACGATCGTCGGTGACGCGCAGCACGACGTCGATCCTACTGATCATCGCGATGATGACGACCGAGCGAGGGTTCGAAATTCACCGGCGCGCCGGACGCGTCCAGCCACACGCGGTGCGCCTCGCGCACGTCGGCCGCGACCTGCTCCAGCGCGGCCGCCGTCACCTCCGAGACCTCGTCCGCGACGCAGCGAAACGTGCCCACCGGGTACTCGGTCGGCGGCGCGGCGTCGTCGCCACCGTTGCCGATGCGAATCACGATCTCGCCGTACTTCAGCTGCGGTTGCGGTGGCGCGGTCAGCGCGTCACTCGGGTCGTTGAGAGTCGTCATAATCATCCTCCGTAAAGAAACCGGTCGTCCACATGTACTCGTGTGCGTCGATCAGAAACGCACTCACGGCCGCGTGATCAGGTCGATCCGGGAGCGGCGAGCGACCGTTCGGACCAAGTAGTGCCTCGAGTTGAACCTCAAGATCGCGAGCGACGTCGAGAGCCTCCTTCATCGAGTGCTGACCTACCCGCAGTTCGCGCAGCCACTCGGCGTCCGACTCCCTCATTGGTAGCGTGAAGCGACCGGTGCGCAACAGCTCCACGCCCTGGAGGCCGAGACGCACCATGTGATGCGCAAACTTCGTGTCGAAGCCGTAGCGCTCGATCAGCTCCGGTCGGTTGGTCGCGCCGCCACGCTGACCGAGCAGCTTCTCGCGCTGCGACCGCATGTAGCCCAGAAACCGATGACCCGCCCGACGCGACAGCAGAAACTCCGGGGTGCGCCGCAGGCTCGCGCCGACGTCGTTCAGGTACACGAGCTGCTCGCGCGCCACGAACAGCGGCACCAGGATCGACGGGTTGCCCTGGATCGCCAGGTGCGTCCACTTGCGCAGCGCGTACACCGTCAGGTCAACGTCACCCGGACCGGACCGGACGCCGGTCGGCTGCGTGCGCCACTCGTACTGGTCGAAGCGCTCCAGGCCGATCACGCAGTCCCGTGGTGGGACGCAGAGACCCATCTCATCGCGGTCGTCCTGGTCGTCGATCGCGCAGCCGGTGACGGTCGAGCCGACGCGCGTGAGCAGCACCATGCCGCGTCGTGCCACGTCACGCGCGTGATTCGGTTCTTCACCCTGAAACGCGGGGTGTCTCACGTGTGATCACCCTCCTTGGCGACCTGCTCGTCCCAGGCCGGAGTCCTCGGCGTCACGCCGATTACCGGCCACTCCTCGACGTCGTCGTGAGTGCGCTCCTCACCGGTCATGACGTTCCACCAGATGCCGCCGACGGCGTCGTCCGTGGAGTGGCCGCCGTACCTGTCGACCTTGATCCACACGTCCGCGTTCGCACCGCGCACCGTGCCAACCAGGTCGCGCGACGGGTGATCGAACGACCGCGTCACCGTGACGCGCACACCCCTCGTCTTCAACCAGGTCGGGTCGAATCGGTAGTCCAGGTCGGTGGGCTTGATCACCCCAGTGGGCGTGACAACGCCAGGAAGGACCACCTCGACCTCGTCACCGGGACGCAGCGTCGGCCACTCGTTGTCATCTTCGGTACGCGTCATTGGTCTACTCCGTTCGTTCACGTTCACTCCGATCGATCAGTGGCGCGCGTCGAGCAGGCCCGCCAACAGCTCCTCGGACGCACCCGCGCGTACCAGTCGACGATACGCGCTCGGGTTGACGCCGAGACGGCGTCGGAACGCGGCGTTGAACGTCGCCGTGGAGCGGTAGCCGACGATCTCGCCGACGTCGCGAATGCGGCCCGGCTCGCGCAGCAACCTGCACGCGAGCTCGACGCGCAGGCGCTCAACGTACCGCCACGGCGACTCGCCGTACGTGATGCTGAAGCACTCCTGAACGTAGCGGGCGTTGAACCAGACCTCGCAGCTGAGGCGCTTAATCGTGAGCGTCGGCTCGAACGCCCGCTCGGTCAGTCGGTCGCGCAGCGTCCGCACGGCGTCATCCAGCGTGGGAACATGCGGTGTCACGACGTGCTCTCCTACTCTCTCCGTCTTCACGTCGGCACGCGTCCTACAGTCTACCCGAGTGCGCCGCCGTACACGGCGGACATCGGCAGCCGTACGTCACGTAGCCGCTGTGCGAGCCGTGCGGCGCACGAGGATGATACCAGCGGTTGCGCCGCATGACGCGCTCGGCGCGCAGTCGGGTGCGCATTCCCTGAATGTACACCCTGGACGCCTCGCGGCAGGGATCACAGCCGCAGCCGTAGTGCCCGTACCCCACGCACGTGCCGTGCTGCGCGGTCGGAGGCAGCTCGATCGGCACTCGGCTACGTGCCCGCTTCCTGGTGATCGATCTCACCTCCTTGGTACAGCGTGCGGGTAAACTCACGATCCTCGTACCGGGTGAAGCGCGTGTGATCCACCAGCGCGCCGATCAGCGCCACGAGCGCGCAGCCGAGCAGCGTCGCGCGCAGCGCGGACCAGCCGTCGGCGACGATCGAGCCGAGCGCGCCGCCGATACCCACGGCGCCGATCACGATGATCGTCGCGTCGATCGCGCGCACGACGCGCGTCACGACGAGGCGGTCAGCTGGCCGGCGATGCGCCGCCGCTCGCGGTTCAGCGCGTTGCGCACCCGCCGAGCGCGCTGACCCCGCTGGTACAGCCGCACCGCCTCGGTGCAGAGCACGCAGCGACAACCGTAGTTTGTGTACGTTGCGTCCGTCCCGTGTCGTCCGTGTGGTGACACCAGGCGGCCGTCGATCAGCACGCGCGCGGCGTAGCGCCGCTGCCGCAGGTCGCGCATCTGCTGCGCCGACATTCCCACTCTCATCGTCTCCATCTGTGCGATCGGTGGCGCTCATCACTCTCCTACAGCACGGCTCGGTTCTCGTACGCGTCACGCAGGTCGTCGTCGTGCCCCACGGCCTGCGCGAGCGCGCGCGCCGCCGGGCGCGTGAGAAACGGATCGCGATCGCGGTTGCGAATCGTGTACAGCTCGATCACCTCCGTCGGTGAGAACGCGCGATCGTGACGAACGTAGTTCGACTCACCCGGGACGATCGTGCGTCCCGCGTGATGCAGCACGTACTCGTTGCGCTGAATCCGAAAGATGCGCGTCTCGAACCAGCGGCACACGCCGCAGCGCTCCTCGGTGGTGGCGTACACGCCCGCGTGATTGATGTGATGCAGGCGCCTCGAACTTCCCATGCCGAGGAAGCGCGCGTCCAGCACGAGCACGCCGTCCCGCACCTGCCGGTCCTCGACGCTCGACGTCGGCAGACGCCAGGTGGCGTCCTCGCCGCTGCGGTCGCCGTTCGGCAGTTCCAGGGTAAGATCGTTCACGGTTAGTTCCCTTCGTTCCCGCGGTTCCCTCGCCTCGATCGTAGTCGACGCCGTCGCAACGGCGCGGACTCACGCGCGGCGCGTGCCTCGACGCGCACGTCAGCTCGATGCGCTGACGTCACGACGCCGGAACCTGAGGCGTAGGCGCTGAACTCACCTCCCATCGGTCGCGACGAGCGGACCCGAGCGCGCGGCGCGTCCCGGCCGGCTGATGGTTGCCGTAACGCGCCGCGCGTCGAGTGAAACGCGTGCGGTAGCTGACCCACATCGTCCCGCTGTTAGGTCACACGCGTCTCAGGTCCTCGTCGTTCGCTGGTTGACTCGTCGTTGATCGCCGGTCGTTCGTCGCGTTTCAACGTAGCGCGCCGCGTCAACGTCACGCGACGCGCGGCGGGTCGCCAGGTCAGCCGCGCGCGAACGTCAGCAGGCCGGTGAACGTCGCCGTGGGCAGCGCGATGCGCGGACCCTCGCGATCCTTGCTGTCGCGCACCTGCACGCCGCTGCACACGACGTCGTGCGCGGCCTCAACGCACGCGCCCGACGACGCCGAGCGGGTTGACTTGCGCCAGCGCAGCTCAACGCACTCGTCCTCCTGCGTGAACGACGACTTTCGCCACGGTGAGAAGTGCTCCACGTACTTCCTCCTAGGGGTGAGATGAATCCGCGCGGCGCGCGAGACGTCCCTCGTGGTAGTAGTACCTACTTGGTGGGGTAGTCGCACTGGCCGGGGGTCTGCGAGCACGAGCCGTTTGGCGACTCGGGGCCACGTGGCTTGCAGGCGCTGAGCGCGCCGGAGCCGACCAGCACCAGACCGGACAGCAGCACCGCGACCACGCGGGTGGTGCGACGAACGCGAGGTAACACGACATCTCTCCAGTGATCCGTAGGTTCTCGAGCGGGGTGACCACGACGGTCACACATGAGCATTACGTCTACCTCACGTTACCGTGCCTGGGGGTAGTCGCGTGACCGGCCGGCGGGCGAGTGCTGGATGGCGTCGGAGTCGCCGGCCGGTCGCGCGTCGTCAACGCTACGCGTCGGCGTCGTTGCGGCGTCACGCGCCCGCGCACGTGCCGCGTGCACCTCGGCCCAGAGCTCGCGCGTCCGCTCGCCGGCGCGACGCGTGGACTCGGCCCAGAACTCGGTGCCGCGACCGTGCTCCGGACACGCCGAGCTGAGGTTGCGGACGCCGGTGGCGTGCGTCCCCGCGTACAGCTCGGGACAGCGGCAGGTCGCGTCACTCACGGCGTCAACGACCGCCACGGACCGGCGCCGTGCGGTGGCCACTCGCAGAGAGACGGACGCACGCCGTGGTTCTCTCGGGGGTCGTACCAGCCGTGACCGGTCCAGACCACTCGAAGCCCCGTTGGATCGACGAGGTTCAGCCGCCGTCTCGGCGGCGGCTCGCCCCGGGTGTAGATCCTCACGAGCCCCGGCTGGGACTCGAACCCAGCCTCGTCGACCTGATCGGGATCGACGCGCGACCTCGCGGGGCGCGGCTAGCGCACGCCGCGCAGCGCGGCGTACAGCGCGACGGCCGCCACCAGTAGGCTAAGAATGACGGCGACGCGCTGCACCGGCGTCCAGCGGCGGTCCGACTCGCGCAGTCGCGACTCGCCGTCGGCGTGCAGCGCCGCGGCGGTCGACGCCGCCGAGGCTGCCTGACTGACCGCCTGATCGGCCAGCCGCTGCAGGTCCAGCTCCACCTGGGTCAGCGTCTGCGCGATGTCCGCGAGGTGCCCGTTGATCGCCGAGAAGTGCCGGTCGTGATCGGCGAGACGCGTCTCGATCGCACCGGCGGTGACGCCGCGCTCGTACTCGCCACGCACGCCGCTCTGGGCATCGCTGGACACGCGACCAGCGTAGCAACGGGATCGGCCTAGGGGCGGCGACGCAGCTCTCGCCACAGCGCCCACGCCGCGACGCCCAGCGTGATCGGGACCAGCGCCAGCCTAACCAGACCCACGAGCAGGTCGGGAGTCACGCGCACGGTTCGGGCTCGACCGGGACGTGCGCACGCTCCGGCCAGTGCCACGTTCCGCCGGGGTAGCTCAACGCGAGGATCGTCGAGCGGTCCGCCGCGACCCCGACGTCGCCGTCGTGACGCTCGCAGCCGCCGTTGGCCAGGTCCCGGAAGAACAGCCCGGTCGGGTTCAGCACCGCGAGACCGACGACGCCTGGGTCGTGCTCGAACACCTCGGTGACGATCGCCGCGCGGCACAGTGAGTGATACTCACCGCCGGGCGTGCCGAACGAGACGTAGTGCACGATCCGCCCGACGGTGGGTAGCTGACTCACGACGTCCGCGCGCCTAGTTGTGCGTCATGTCGACGCCGTTGTGGGTCATGTCGTGCGTCATACCCGGGTCGTCGCCGGCGCTCGCCGGCGAGGCGGCCAGCGCGGCGATCGCCACGACGCCCGCGAGCAGCGCGACCAGTCGAGCTACGGTGATCTTCACGTTCGTTCTCCCTCGATCGTCGGTGCGGATGAGGCGCGCGACCCGGGTGCCGAGCCGCGCGGCTCACCGCGTGCCCCCTAGCCAGGAGACGAGAACGACGCTAGTTGACGACGTCAACGCCGTGACGCGACGGGCGTCACGCGTCCGGGGTGACCTCCTCGGGCGGACCGGCGGTGATCTCCAGCCGCTGCGCGTCGCCGGAGACCACGACGATCAGCAGGTCGCCGGTGACGGTCGGCATCCCGGTCGCGATCGCCTCCGCGTGCACGGTCGCCTGCCCCAGGGTGCCGGTCGCGGCCGCCACGGCGGTGCCGTCCGAGTTGTCGGTCAGGTTGATCACGGTCGCGTCGTCGACCGTGAACGTCACGGTCGCGCCGGTCGGCGCGGTGGTCGGGTTGCCCACCTCGTCCGTCCAGGACACGGACAGCGTAACCTTCTTATCGGCCTGCAGGTCCACGATGACGTCTACCTCCGGTCGTCGCGTTGCGTCGTTCACGTTGTGAGTCATGTGCGTGGGCGCGTGGCGCAGCTGATCACGCGCCGCACCGGTGATCGGTCGGGGCGGCGCGACGCGCCACACCAACCGCAGGTGACGGCCCTTGAGCAGCCAGCGCTCCTCGTGAACGAGGTCGCCGTAGTCGGTGATCTTGCCACGCGGCAGCACGCTGCGAGCCTACCAGAGGCGAGGTCGTGAGGCCGACGAGGGGCCCCGGGAGTGGCCGGACCGGGGGTCGCGCGACCGGTGACGCGGCGCGTCCCGCTTCGTAGATTGGACCAACGCGTCCCGCTCGCCGGACGCCTGACCTCGGCTCGTGGAGGGGGAACCAGGTACGTCGAGGCGACGCCCGGCGAGCGGAGTTGCACCGATCGAACCGCAGCGGTGTCACACCTTGAACGGAGATCCGATCTTGTCCAACGATACCACGCCCACGACGGAGCCGAACCAGACGCACGCGCCGAGCGGGCCGTACGCCGCGTCCGTCGCGGAGTACCGCCGCCGGGGGTGGCTCGGGGTGCTGCCGGTCGTCGGCAAGGACGTCAACCTACCAGCGGGTTACACGGGCTACGACGGTCGTTGGCCCTCGGCGAACCAGGTTGACCGCTGGAGGGAGGAGCGAGGGCACGACAACGTGGCGCTGCGGGTGCCGGCGGACGTGCTGGGGCTGGACGTGGACGCGTACGACGGCCGCGCGGGGTTGACGACGCTCGGGCACGCCGAGGAGGAGTACGGCGCGCTGCCGGCCACGTGGACCAGCACCAGCCGAGACGACGGCTCGGGCATCCGGTGGTACCGCGTGCCACCGGAACCGGAGTGGGTCAGTGACCTGGGTCGCGGCAGCGGCATCGAGGTCATTCGCACGCACCACCGATACGCGGTGGTGTGGCCCAGCGTGCACCCGATCACGGGGCGGGAGTACCGGTGGTACGGCCCGGACGGCCTGGTGGCCGGTCGTGCGCCCAGCCCCACGGAGCTGGTCCCGCTGCCGCCGCGGTGGGTGGCGGCACTGCGCAAGGACGGCGACGCCGCGCGCACGCGTCGAGCCACAGGCGGTCATCACGGTGACCGAGTGCACGTCGTGGACATGGACGGCAACCAGGTCGACCCACACGCCATTCTTACGAAGGGCCTACCGCCGGGAAGCCAGCAGGTGGAGCTCTTTCGCTGGGCATGCTCCATGCGTGAACGCCGGGTGCACCTCGAGGAGGCCAAGTCGCTGGGCATGCTGGCGCTCCAGCGGCTGGTCAACGAAAATGAGGCGGACCCGTGGACCGCGCAGCACATTCACGAGCTCATCGACCGGGTCTGGGATCGCTACCCGCCGGGGACGCCACTGACGCTCCCGATCGAGGTGCGCCAACTCGCCGAGCGACTGGCGCGGCAGAATCGTGACGGCGTCTCGATGGTCGAGGTCGTCGAGGACGAGCCACGCGCCATCAACGCCACGGACCTCGGCAACACGTTAAGATTTGTCGCGCTGCACCGCGACACGGTCCGCTACGCCGTGGACCAGAAGCGGTGGTACGTCTGGGACGGTCGTCGCTGGGCGCACGACGCCACCAACCGGGTCATGGACTTCACGAAGAACGTCATCGATGCCATTCGCGCGGAGGCGGTAGGCGGCGAGGGCGGTCGTGAGGACGTGGATCGGTGGTTGGCGTGGGCGCGCACCAGCGAGGCGCTGGCGCGTCGGCGCGCCGTCGTGGAGGGAGCGCAGTCCGAGCCGGCACTGGCGCTGGTCGCGAACGACCTGGATCGAGATCCGTACCTGCTGGTCGTCCGCAACGGCACGGTGGACCTGCGGACCGGCGAGCTGAGGGAGAGTCGAGCGGAGGACCTCTGCTCGCAGCTCGCCGACGTGGACTTTGACCCGGACGCCGAGGCGCCGCGGTGGGAGGCGCACGTCGCGTTCATGTGCAACGGAGACCCGCGGCTGGTCGCGTACGTGCAGCGGTCGGTGGGGTACACGCTGACCGGGGACGTCGGCGAGCGGAACTTCTTCTTCCTAGAGGGAAGTGGGTCGAACGGAAAGAACGCGTTCGTGGAGCCGCTACTCCAGCTCATGGGTTCGTACGCGCAGACCGCGTCGACGGCGCTGCTGACCGGCGGAGACGACCAGCACCCAACCATCCTGGCGGACCTCCTCGGTGCGCGCATGGTCTTCGTGGACGAGACGCGCGCCAACCGGCAGCTCAACGTGGAGCGGGTCAAGGCGCTCACCGGAAGCAAGTGGATCCACGCCCGGCACATGAAGCAGGACTTCTTCGACTTCCAGGCCCGGTTCAAGTTGTGGATCGCCGGCAACGCGCAGCCGCCGGTCAAGGACCCGTCGGACGGGGTGTGGTCGCGCATGCACCGGGTGGTGTGCCTCGGCAAGGTGGATGAGCAGCGGCTTATTAAGAACTACGGGGAGCTGCTGTACGCGGAGGAGGCGAGTGGGATCTTGAACTGGGCGCTGCGCGGACTGCGGGACTACGCGCAGCTGGGAAGCCTAGGGGTGCCGGCGTCGGTGCGCGACGACGTGGAGGAGTACCGAGACGAGGAGGACTACGAGCGGCAGTTCGTGGACGAGTGCCTGATCGTCACGGGCAACGAGGCGGACTTCGTCGTCAACGACGGGGTCTTCCAGGGGTACCGGCGGTGGGCCGAGCACGTGGGACTTAAGCGCGACGAGATCAAGAACCGAACGCACCTGGGTCGCGCGTTGATGCGTCTTGGCTGCGGTGAGCGAACCGTGATCAAGGTGGACGGTCGCTCGACGCGCGTGCTGCGCGGGGTGCGGTGGGCCGACGGTTCCAGCCTGTTCACGTACGGCCTGGACACGCTGTGATCGAGGGCGCCTGGCTGGGTTACACAAGTTGCGGAACTTGTGTAACCCGTAGTGTAACCCGTAGTGTAACCCGTAGTGTAACCCACAATATGGCTAACTGGGTTACACAAGCGGTTACACAAGGAATATTAGTTAGTGTAACCACAAAATCATGATGAATATAGCCGTTGACCAGTAGGTTTATAGTAGTAGTAGTAGTGGGTTACACTAGTTACACTAGTTACACTAAATCTAACCAGTTAGCAACGTATGCGCGCACCTAAAGCACAATCATGCCCGCGAATAGTCCTGAATAGCGCTCTGCGCGATATCTGGCTAACCGGGGGAAAGTTAGTGTTACCGTAACCCGAGCCCGCTGACGACCGCGAAACACGACGAAAGACGACCCGTAGGTTAGGCTGTAGACGTGGCGCGAATCAGCCGGTACGTCATCCAGTGTCGGGCGCCCGTCGCGCGGCGCGGAGGTAAGCCGTGTCGGATGCCGGCCGGCTGGAAGACGACCCACGCGGGTTACGGCCCCTGCTCGGTGCACCAGGGACGACGAGGACGAGAGGCGTGGGAGATGGCGATGGAGGTCGCGCACGAACTGCAGGTCAGTCCGTGGGACGCGCTGCTGCTCGCGGTGCGCCGCGCGGGCGGACGTGCCATCTGGGTCGACCAGCAGCTCACGCAGGCGGTGCACGAGAACGACGGCGATACCAGCCATCCAGCGGTCGCGAGGTGGCTCAGCGAGAGCAGAAAGGAGCGAACGCTGCTGGCTCGCACGGCGAAGGCCGCGATCGACGCCGGAGTCGCCGAGCGCTTCGTGCGGCAGGTGGAGATGGAGGGACGCCTCGTGGCGGAGGTTCTTGGAAGAGTGATCGATCGCCTGGGTCTGGAACCCGACGCGCGTGTGCAGGCGTTCGCGCTGGCGCAGGAGGAGCTGCTCGTCCTGGAACCGGGAGGCTTGGAAGACTGATCGCGACGTCAGCGACATCTTTCAACGTGATGCGACGGTGGGTTGGTACGGTTGTCTGGCGTCAAACGAGCCGTCAGGAGGTGTCAGATGCAACGATGGAGGCGATCATCGCGCTGCAACTGGGAGAAGCCACAGTGCGTGGAGCTGAGTCATGATCATCGTGCGGTGCGCGACTCGAAGTCACGAGAGCAGCTCACGCTGGATATCACGACACTGCTGCGGTACGTGAAACGATGAGACTCACGCGGATTCTGGCGCTTCGCGCGCGACGCGACTCCACATACCGCGCGTGAAGCTGCACCGCGTGACGCGGGTCGTCGTAACCCGCATCGGAGAGCCGGTCGCTTTCACCCCCTGGCGGCCGGCTCTCCACCTCACATGGTGAAAGTTGAGGATCTTAGAATCACGTGAAATTCGTGAAAACCCCTGGTAAATGATTCACGTGACTTTTCAGTGAGGCGCAAGGAGGCCATTTCGACAAAAAATCATCGGGCCAAATTGAGGGAGCCAGAAAAAATCATCGGGCCAAATTGAGGGAGTCGCGCGCGACGCACGATCTTCGCTTCAAGATCAACTTCACGCGTTGATCTTAAACACGGTTGCACGTGCAAATTGATCTTGAGAAGACGGTTGCATCCGCAAACACTCACGTTCGTGTACATCACCTTGATCTTTCATCACCTCCTGGTACTCACAAGATCAACTTTTGTGAAAAACCGTGAAAATCAAGAAGATCATCTGGCATCATTTTCACGTGAGTGTGCGACTCACGTGTCCGACGAAAAAATCATCGGGCCAAATTGAGGGACCTCGCGCGAGCCCGTGGATCTTCGCGCCTCAAGATCAACTTCACGTGAAGATCAACTCTCCTAAGATCAACTTCTCCAAGATCAACTGCACAAGATCGACTCCTAAGATCGTTTGTTCGCGAACGCTGATCAACCAATTGTATCAAAAAATCTTGTGCTTGTATATTGACAGCGTTTCACGCACGTGGTATATACGCGCGCACGGGCGCGCGCTCGTTGACTGGATAGACTGTCAACGTCGCGCGCTGGCAGCCCTCGACCAGCAAACGTGAAATGATCTTCACGTATCCCCTGGTCAACGCACTGTTAAAAATCTTACCCAAAACTGTTGCTCGTTGGTCACGCGTCGGCTAACGTACTGGTTGTCAGGAACGAACGGGAACGAAAAACCAGAGGCGCGACTGGCGCCAAATGGATCGACAGATTCCACGATACAGAGGAGAGATCTACATGAACGACACCATCACCGCCGACGTCCAGACCGAAGAGATCGTCGCGAACGTCGCGCCCGAGGCGCCCGTCGAGGGCGACCAGCAGACCGGCGACGAGACCAGCAACGCGCCCGACGAGGGTGGCGCCGAGGAGACCGCAAACGTCGCGAAGAGCGAAGATCGCTACCCGGAGAAGCCCATCCGGAAGCTCCTCGCGGAGCGCCTGGCGGCCGCTCACGACGCTGGCTGGACGCGGCCCCGCCTCACGGAGTTGATCAAGCAGGTGAACGGCGACGCGCCGGCCGAGCCGAGCGACGAGCCCGACGGCTTCTACATGGGCGGCAGCGCGCTGTTCCGCACCCGCAACGGCAACGTGCACGCCGGTGAGGTCAAGTACCTGACCGCCGTGCTCGATTGGATCGACGCCGGCGTGGTCCAGTTGCCGGAGAAGGTGACCAAGAACCCGGCCAAGCTGCAGGAGCGGCTGGCGGCGTTCGAGGCGCAGGTGGCCTCCCTGCAGGCGGCGCTGGACGGCGTTCGGCAGGCGGCCGAGGCTTCCAGCGACGTCAAGGGCGTCGGCGCGCTGCGGGAGGTTCTGGCGGACATCGCCAAGATCGCCAGCGGCGACGAGGGCGACCAGGCCTGACTGGACGGGGCACGACGCGCGGCGCCAGCCGCGCGTCGCTCCCCCGCTCAGCTCACGTTTTCACGTGATTGCAGTCAACCGCTCGGCGGGTGCTGCGCTCACGCGAGCGCGTGAATCAGGGCGCGTAAAAAATCATCGAGGCAAATTAAGGGCGCGTAGTCGCGCTCGGAGGGAGGAAGATCCACTTCACAAGATCCACGGTGTAAAAGATCTTGGGCGAAACGGTTGACCGTTCGTCCCGTCATGTGGTATAATGAAACCAGACGGGAACGAACGGGAACCAAGGAGCCAGAGATGTCGTACTACGCGCAGACCGAGCGGGACTTCACCTTCCGGCGCAGCGGCGCCTACACGAACGCCGCCCCGCTGCCGCGACCGCGACGCGTCGCCAGCGTGCGGCGCGACGCCGGGTGGGGCTCGACGTGCGGCGGCTGCGGGCTGGCGCGCAGCCGGTCCAACGCGTGCGACTGCAACCAGGGATAGGGCGCCTCGCCCCTCGGGGCGGGTGCATGCACCCAGTCTACCAGGAAAGGACAACGATGAAGAACGAGGTTACGGAGCTGCGCGCCGCACTGGCGCGCGTGCACGCCGAGCTGGACGTGTTGCTACCGAACGTCCATCATCGCGTGGGCGACGTCACGTTGCCGAGCGCGTCTGCGCTGCGCGACGCGCCGACGGCGTACGCCAGGCAGGCGGCTCGACTGGAGGCCGTGGCAGCCGCGCTGCATGAGCTCACGCCGATGGATGTCGATTTCATTCTGGGTGAAGCACCCAGCGAGCCCGCATCGGCGTGCGAGGAGGCGGCCAAGGCGGCCTACGAGCACTTCCGCGCCAACAACGGCGAGGAGTACCGCCCGCGACTGCGCTGGGAGCACCTCAGCGACGAGGCGCAGTCGCTGTGGCGCGCACTGGCGACGCGCGTCCACGACACGTGGGAGGCCGCTGGACGTTGACGCGCGATCACGTGTGTGGTATAATGAACGTAGATCGGAACGAACGCGAACCGAAGGAGCGATCATGAGTGACGACCACGGCGGCGTCTGCGACCAGTGCGGCGAGGAGGGCACCCTCAACGACCCGGTGGCGCACTTCAAGGACCCCAAGCGGTTCGGGGAGTACGTGATGGCGCACGGCCAGTGCGGCGAGGACTTCGGGTTGGAGCTGGCGTGAGTCTACTGGATGACGTCGCGTTGGCACGACTGGACTGGGACCAGGACGACCCAGACGCGATGGCGCTGTCGCCGCGCGCGGCGGCAAGATCGATTCGCGGCAGTCTGCACCTGCCGCAGTACGACGGCGACGAGCGCGCGTGGGCGTGGGTTGACTACGGCAACGAGCAGTCGGCCGCCTACCGTCGGATCCTCGAGGCGAGTGAGGAGGAGATCAACCAGCTGCCTGACGTTCTAACGGGAGATGAGGTGGGGAATTAACCAACCACGTGAGTTGGCGTCGCGCGTCTGCGTGTGCTTGCGCGCGACGTCGATGTGTGGTATAATGAACGTAGATCGAACGCGAACGAACGGAGAGACAGATGGTGGCGATCGGTGGAATCCCGGGCGGACTGCCCGAACTACCTAGGCGGCGGATGGAGATCGGCTACGACGTCGGTCACCAGCAGACCCAAGACTGGATGAACGAGCTGCACGCCAACCGTAAGTTCTACGTCACCGCCGACGCGCTGGAGGACATGGACGACTACGTTCAGGCGATCGGCGAGGATGACCCCGACCGCGCGCGTGACGTCGC
>Ga0209481_10000079_pt1 | contig 48022 bp, 78 predicted proteins | sample SoiMetdeltSBSDD3_FD_187598 | JGI IMG/M metagenome (GOLD analysis project Ga0209481, IMG submission 187598) | Bulk soil microbial communities from a Populus tree surrounding site in Tennessee, USA - Soil MetaG P. deltoides SBSDD3 (SPAdes) (version 2) | ecosystem: Environmental > Terrestrial >...
GGTGACACGGGAGACCACCACGAGCCCGACGCGGAGCCCCTCGACCGGCTGCTCGTTGTCGGCCTCCCAGGTCACCTCGGCGAGCACCGGCAGGCCGGACTCGTCGAGCTCGGTCCACAGGGAGAAGTCCTGTCGCAGCGGACCCACGCCGCCGCCTGGGGTGGTCGCGCGCGGTTCGAGCCGCACCGGCCGCGCCTCCCCGGACGCCTTGGAGGTGATCGTCCCGGTGATCGGCACGCGGCTGTTCCACTCGACGCTGAGCGCCAGATTCGGGGACAGCGGAACGGTGTCGCCCTTGCGCGGCTTGCGCAGCTTCTCCGGGTCGAAGCCGCCGCCCTCGGCGGTCGCCACTGGTAGAGCACTCATGTCTAGGCCCCTTGCTGGGTGTAGGCGCCGGTGTTGACGTTGACCACCTGCGAGTAGGTGATGTCGAGCCGACCCTTCTCCGGCCGGCCCTTGTGGCCGGGGTACTTCCAGCCGGGCTCGTCGATGGTGGCGTTGGTCAGCGGGCCGATCACCCGAGCCGGGGCGCCCTTGATGTACGGGCCGACCGGGGTGAGCGTCACGGTGGTGGCCGTGCCACCGATTGTGACCTTCACCTTCGCGTCGAGCGGCATCGTGTCCCCGCCCGCTGCCGCTGCCTGTAGCGCCGGAGCCCCGAGCCCCTGGATCGCCTGAACGGTGAGAGAAGCCATGTCGTCTCCTTTCGGTTCCCCCCACCCCGCCCGCTCCTAAAGCGGGATGGGGGGAAGCTCGTCCAGGGTTAGGCGTTGACGCCGATCGAGCTGACGGTCTCCAAGCGGAAGACGCACTCCTCGCGGGTGACCAGGTAGCCGACCATGTGCTTCCAGCCCTTCGACTGCAAGCGCTCGAGGTGGTCGATCCGAGGCCGGGAGGTGAACACCGGGTCCCGGCCGTAGTCGTCGCCCTTGGAGAACATCTTGCCGAACGCCTGCTTGGCGAACACGTACGAGCCGTACACGTCGATGTTGCCACCCGCGCCGGCGCCGTTGGAGGCGTTGGCGAACAGGGACGCCCGCGGCGACTCCATCCACCGGACACCGCCGAAGGTGCCGACCACCGCGTTGTAGACGCCCGAAGTGTCGACGTAGATGTGCGGGTCGGACCACTGATTGCCCGGCGCCGCCGCCCGCAGGTCGAACGCCACGTCCGGGTGCATGACCCCGAAGTAGGTGGTGCCGCCGAAGCCCATTGCGGACAGGCCGCGCAGCTTCGCCGTCGCGTAGTTGATCACCTGGGCGCTGATCAGGTCTGCGAGCCCGATCCGGTTCCGAGCCGCCTCGGTGCCGGTGACGATCGGGGTTCCGGCGTCGGAGTACACGACGTTGAGGACGCCACCGTTGGTGGTGCCTGCCGCGGCCTCGAGCCGGTTCCGGGCGATGGTGTCGACCGAGAGACCGGCGTTGAAGCCGATGATCTCGGAGACGATCGGGTTGACCTCCATGTAGGCGGTCGCCCGCAGGAACCCGGAGGTCTGGACCGCTGCGCCGTACTCGGACACGGTGACGGTCCGGGGCAGGTCGGCCAGTGTGACCGGGGTGACATCCGCGACCTCACCGAGCGGCGTGGTCTGCGCCGGCATGTCGGTGTAGCGGTTGAAGTTGTGCGAGGACCCGTTGTGGGTGGACTCGGTGTTGTCCAGCTCCACCAGCGAGTCGTAGAACAACTGCGGCCGCAGGTCGTACATGGCGACCGTGTGATGAGTCGCCGTGACAAGGGTGTCGTAATCGGTGCTGGTGGTGTCAGCCATCTAATCCATCCCGATGTGCTGGACCCTCAGTACCGGGGAGAAACCGCGTCCTTCTGACCTGTCGGCCGACCGTTCAGGTCGAACATCTTGACCTGCTTCGGCCGGGTCTCGGTCACCTGCCCGCCGTGCTTGCGGAGCAGCTCGAGAGCCTGTTCCTTCCCCTGCTCCCAGCCGGGCTTGCCGTACTGGGGTATCGCCGCCAGGTCCTTCTCCCACTCGGAGACATCGCCGGCCGGTGGCGCCCCGCCCTGACCCACCTCCTGCATCCGCTGGGCCGCGGCCTCGTTGTCAGGCGTGGCGTTGGACTGCGGAATCAGGTCGTACTGGGTGGCCGTGTTGCGGAACGCGTCCGCAGTCGGGTCGCCGTCGCCGTGGACCCTGATCAGGAGTTGGCCCTGCTTCGACTCGGGGTCGATCCCGAGCTTGAGCAGTGCCGCTTCCTTCTGAGCGGTTTTCGCCGTCTCCTGCGCCTGGGCCAGTTGTTCCTTGGCCCGGTCGCCGTCGACAGCGCGCCGCTCGAGGTCCTGGCGCCACTTAGGGGTGCTCTCGTTCTGTCCGGCCTGCTCGACAGGCTGATCGTCGGTGTCTGCCTGGTAGTCCGGGTCGTTGGGCATTTGGGTGTGCCTCCTGTCGCCTCACGTGCGCCGGAGACTCAGCGCCCGTGGATCGTCGTGCTCGTAGGAGCGGTGGATTTCGCCGTTTAAGCCCGGCGAGGGGCGCTCACCCAGAGCCCGGAGCGGTCGGGAGGGGGACGGCCAGCTCACCCATGCCTGGGGCCAGCTCACGCCCACCTGAGCACAGGATCGGCCACAGGGTGTAGCCCTGTCAAGGATGACACCACTACGATGCGTTTACCTGCACAAAGAGTGTGTCAGGACCCCGAAGGGAGAACGCAGTGAAGAAGCTCCTGCGAGCAGTCGGCGCGGTCGCGCTGTTCGTGCTCGTGTTCACCGCCGCCGGGCCGGCCGCGGCCAACCACGGCAACGAGTACAACCCTCAGAACAACGACGTGATCGAGTATCGGTCCACCACCTACGCGTCGGTTCAGACCGCCTGGGCAGACCCGCCGAACTACATGGACCCGTGCCAGATCTACGTGATCAACCTCACCGCCTCCACGTACAAGTACCACCCGTACGTGTGGAAGCGAAGCAACGACACCGAGATCTGGTCCGGCTCGATCGAAACCCTCGGACCGGACGAGGACTTCTCCTGGACAACCGCCGGCGGCGAGCTGATCGTCGCGGACATCGCCGACGTTCACGAGCCTTACATCAAGGTCGTGGTCTCGACCACAGGTGGTGGGTACATCACCACGATCACGATGGACCCGTACAACTTCCTCACTGGCAAGGTCCACAGCGAGTACGACTACGAGTCCCAGGACTTCTCGCCCTGCTAACCAAGCCACACAGCCGCCCCTCGGCCACCGTCGGGGGGCGGCTGTATCCACCCATCCCAACTGCCCGAAAGGGGCACGCTGTGAAGTACCGCATCCTGCGAGCACTGCTGGTGTTCGCCATCTTCGCCGGCATCGGCCTGGCCGCGAGTGGGCCGGCGACCGCCGACCACGGCAACGACTACAACCCTCAGAACAACGACGTTCTCGAGGAGCGCACCGTCAGCGGGACGGTGGATGTCGCGGTCGCGTGGGCGGACCCGCCCAACTATCTCGACGCCTGCCAGATCGAGGTCACCAACAACCAGTCCCAGACCTACAAGTACCACCCGTACCTGTACAAGCGGAGCAACAACGAAATCGTCTGGGAGGGTTCCCAGATCACGATTTCCGGCGGGGGCGGGGGTCCGGTCATCTGGTTCCCCACTTCGGGTGACATCGCCGACGTTCACGAGCCTTACGTGAAGGTCGTCGAGAGCACCACGGGCGGCGGATACGTGCGAACGATCACTATGGACCCGTACCAGTTCCTTTCGGACAAGACCCACACCGAGTGGGCCTACGAGACCCAGTCCTGGTCGCCCTGCTGACGGTGTAGCCCCGTCACATCAGACGGCGCTACACTGCCCCACCCAACGCGAAAGCCCCCGGCCATCAACCGGGGGCTCCGCTGAGAGAACGCAGCAGACCATGCAATCCGCCAACGCTGGGAGAACAGTAGCAGATGAGCGTGCAGGCCACGACCTGGGTGTGGAACCACTCGAAAGCCACCGAAGGAGCCCTTCTGGTGCTCCTCGCGCTCGCCGACCACGCCCACCCGGACGGCACCCACGCGTACCCGTCGGTGGCCTCGCTGGCGAGGATGACACGCCTGTCGGAGCGGGCCGTGCAGTACGCCCTGCGCGAACTGCAGCAGCTCGGCGAGATCGAGGTCACCCGCGCGGGCGGCGGAAGGGGACGAACCACCGAATATCGCCTCAGCGGAATGGGTGCAGATATTGCACCCATTGGCCCGGAAAGGGTGCAACCGGCGACACAAAGGGTGCAACGGGCTGCACCCGAACCCATTAACCCAACTACTAAGGCGACGCCGATCCCAGATCGAGTGGACCGCCGTGCCCTCGCTGCCGCTCGGGCAGGCCGGGTCCCCTCAGAGGCAGTAGCCGATCGGCTCGCGAAGACCAGGCAGCAGATTAAAGGAACCGGCCTGAAACGTTGAATCCGGCCGTTCAGATTAAACCTTGGTTTAACCTAGCGGCCTGCGGTGCGCAGCCCGGTGACGCCTTCCTTCGTCGAGGCGAACCCGCCGCCGCCCTCACCAAAGTCCGCGGTGCGCGCACCGGCCGCGCTGCGGATCTTCTTGACGGCATCCACGTTCCCCTCGAACTCGGCCTCCACCAGGTCCTCGTCGGAGACGAGCTGACCCGCTTGGCCGGGAAGCTGGGTGGTGAGCCCGCGCAGCTGCGCGGCCGCGCCGAACCCCTGCAGCGCCTCCTGCTCGCTGATGCCACGCTCTGCGAGGCGCTCCGCCGTCCCAACCACGATGTTGCCGAACCCTGCGGCCAGCGCCGCACCGCCGACCAGCGCCGCCTGGGTCTGCTTCTCGATCAGCGGCAACGCGCGGGTCGGGTCGATGAAGTACGCGAACGAGCCGGCCCGCGTCGTGCCGTACGCCTGCTGGAAGTACTCGGCGCCCTGCGTGTGCTGCTCGTCGAACACGGCCTGCCAGGACTGCAGGCGCCGCTGCATCCCGGCCGGGGACAGGTGGTTGCCGATGGCCGTGGCGAAGTCCGCTGGCTGGTCGTAGAAGCCGGGCGGGAACCCGTACGCGGTCAGCATTTCCCGAAAGGCGTTCTCGGTGCTGATGTACTCGGCCGGCGAGAGCACGTTGTAACCGTTGCGCTGCAGGAGCACGTTGCCGGCGAACCGGGTCCGCCACTCGTCGGTCTCCTGCAACAGCATCAGCATCGTGTCCTCGGAGTAGCCCTCGTCGATGTACTCGTTGATCCGCGACGCGAGCGACTCGAGCCCGTACAGCTTGAGCACCGAGTAGACGGCGACAGCAGCGTCGCGGTCGGCTCCGTACAGCCCGCCGAACGGGTCACTGGCTGGCATCGAGTCCTCCTAGGCGGCGACGAAGCCCATCTTGTTGAGCAGACCGTGCACGATCGACATGGACGCGTCCTGCCGCCACTGGGTGCCGCGGGACCGGCGGTCCTTGCGCAGCTCCCGCTCCCAGTCGGTGATCGACAGGGGCGCGGCGGCGCCGGTCTTCTGGTCGCGGGCCGACAACGCGGAACGGATCTTCGGGTCGAGCATGTTGATCTGCGCCGGGTTGATCTCCAACAGCTGGGCCATCGAGTTGACGTACGGGGAGGCGATGTCGGCCAGGTCCATACCGGCCTGCAGCTCTTGGGCGAAGCCGGGGAACGCTCGAGCGGCGCTCGTTCGGATCGCGGTCTGCACGTCCTCGACGCTGCGGTCGCCGCGCGCGATGGCCTGCACGTGGCCCTGATACCACTTGTCGTTGAACGTGTACCCGTTGGCCAGCGCGGAGGCCCGCAGCGCTTGCACGTTGACGCCGGCCTGGCCGACCATCCGGCCGTTCTGGAACCGCACGTAGCGGGACAGCCGGTCGCGCAGCTCCGCGTCGGAGTAGCCGAACAGCAGCGTGTGCTTGGCCATCAGCGAGAGCTGCTTGAAGTCCAGGTCCGAGCCGAGCGCGGCGGCCTGGTCCTTCACCGACGCGTACGTGGCGGCGAGCTGTTTCTTCCACTCGCCGGGGTCGACCTTCTGCATCGTCGACATGCGGCGCCACGTCTCACCGTGGCGGCGGAACCACTGGGTGTCGCGGAACTCTGCCTGGAACTTCTGCCGCGTCCAGTTGTGCTCCTTGGCCATGTTGAACAGGCGCCTCAACTCCGGGTCGGAGTTGATCATGGCGACGGTCCAGCCGAAGCCGGACGCGACCTCCTCGTTGGTGGGCATCGGTCACTACTTGATGACGATGGGCAGCGCCCAGGCGATGGCGGCGGCGAGCAGCCCCACCGAGACCCAGAACATGCCCCAAGCCTTGGCCATCCCGTGGATGATCGCGGCGATGAGGAAGAACAGGCAGGCGAGCGCGAACAGGAAGTCCTCGGTCATCGGTTCACCTCCATGATCAAAGAATGTTTCACGTGAAACATCGTCGTCGCAGACAGCATGACAGGCCGTATCACAGGAAGCTCGCCATCGAAACGCCCCACCAGTTCTCGTCGGGCAGGATGTCGCGGATACGCACGCTCAGCCCGGTCCGCGGCGCTTCGATGATCTGCCCGTTGCCGATGTACATGACGATGTGGTCGGCGCCGTCGTTGCGGGTGGAGTTGTCGGTGCCCAGTAGGTCTCCGGGCTGCAGCTGGTCGAGCGGGATGCGCTCGCCGATGTTGGCCTGGTCCCGCGACACGCGGGGCAGTTCGATGCCGAACGCGCGGTACACCTGCTGGATCAGCGCCGAGCAGTCGATGCCGCCCCGGCCGTTGCCGCCGAAGTCGTACGGCGTCCCGAGCCAGGTCATCGCCTCCCGCACGATCTTCCCCCGGATGCCGTCGGCGATCAGCGACCCGCCGGGGAACGCCCGGCTGAACTCCTCAGCCGTGAGCCGGGGAAGTGTCCACGGTTGAGGAATCCAGTCGGTGTCGAGCTCGGCCGGAATGTCCGCCCCGAGGTCGAGCATGTCCGGGGTGGTGATCCCGGTCGGCGGTTCGGCGGTCGTCACGCTCATCGGCTACACCGGGGTTCCGAGCGACTCGAACAGTTCGGGCATGAACTCCGTGGCGACCTGGTAGTCGCCCTCCTCGGTGCCGAATTCGCGGTCGGCGAAGTCCTGCGCGAACACCTGCGGGTTCACCCCGCCCGTCGTGGTGGAGGACACCTGGGCGCCGCCGGCGCCGTAGTGGGTGGTGGTGACCGACGGGTTGGCCCGCTGCGCCTGGTTGAGCTGCGCCTGGAAGTCGTCCAGCTCCGACTCGGACACGTCGCGGCCGACCGCGGCGGCGAGGACCTGCCGCAGGATGGCCCGCGCCTCCTGCGGTGTGGTGATGTTGATCTGCTTGTTGACCACGGTGCGCGGGCCGGTGCCCTCGCCGCCGCCGCCGGGCGCCTGCCCCATCAACGCCACGATGTCGAACGGGGTCATCGACTTGCCCGCGGCGTACACGTCGGCGGCGGTGCGCACCGCGTTGGCCCAGGCGGAGGCGAGCTGCTGGTCGGTCCAGTCCTGGGGGATGATCCCGGCGGCGACGAGCCGCTCGGCGATCCTCTTGCGCTCCTGCGGGTCGGTGTAGATCAGGTTCAGCGCGGCCGACAGGCCGACCGTCTGCTGCTGGCGCACCATCGCGGTTGTGATGCCGGACACGTTGGCCTCGAGCCGGGGCTGCCGCAACTGCTGGCGCACCTTCTCGTAGCCCATCAGCACGGACGGTTCCCCGCCCATGCCGGGCATGCCGGGCATGCCGAGCTGGGCGGTCGACGGGATGCTCATGCCGAGGATCGCGCCCAGCGTGGCCGCGTCGTTGTTGTCGGCCCCGAACGGCATCACACACCCCTTTGCAGCGTGTCGTTGTCGAGCCACCTGGCCTGGATCGACGCGAACGCGAGATCGGTGGATCGCAGCTGGGCGACGTACGCCTCCCACATGAACCGAAGGTCGGCGTTCTGTTCGGCCTGCAGGTTCAGCGACCCGCCGGCCTGGTCGCGGGCCCGCAGCACGGCGAGGAACGCGTCCCGCTTGGCCGCGTACTCCCGCAGCGACGCCCAGCCGGCCGCGTCCCGCAGGCGCGGGTCGTCCATCGTGGCCTTCACCGCGGCCATGACGTTCGCGGCCTTCTCCGTGTCGTAGGTGGTGTAGTCGGCGTACCAGTCGGGGAACTTCTGCTGCAGCGCCAGCCGCACCGCCGTCTTCAACTGGGCCAGGTCGGCCGCTCGAGGGTCGGACAGCGAGGCGACGCCGCGTGCCTTCATCTGCCCGTCGAGCCAGCGCGACGCGGCGATCCACTTCTCCCAGCCCTGCGAGCGGTTGATCTCCAACAGGGCGGCCTGCGGGTCGAGCGGCTTACGCATCCGCTCGGTGGAGCCGGTGCCGGCGCCGGTGCGGAACTGCCACTCGTACACGGCGCGGGAGAACTTGCCGTCACCAACATCGTCGCCAACAAACAGGCCCGAATACTCGGGGTAGCGGCCGATCAGGTCCTTCATCTGCCTGTAGGCGTGGAAGCCCTCCTTGGTGGGGGCCACCGACACCGCCGCCTTGGACATGGCCAGGGTAAACGGCCAGTACTCTTCGCCGAAGTCGCGGATAAACATCGACTCCCAGCTCTGCCCGTCCGGCCCGCCGTCAGCGCCCCACTTGTCCTGGTACTCCTTGGCCCGGTCGATGTAGAACTGGTACGGCGACTGGTATTGGGGGATCGCGGGGAACGTCAGGTTGACGAACGTGCGCAGGTGAAAGAAGCTCTTGGCCCGCCGCTTCGCCTCGTCGATCAGCTCCGCGTCCGACATCTGGTTGCGGCCGGTGTTCCGCTCGTACACCAGGTCGGAGAAGATCCGCGTCCAGGTGCGGGTAAACGCCTCATCCTCCGACGTGGACGAGCGCAGCCGCTTGGCCCACGCGGGAATGAACTGGTCGAGCGCGTCGTCGCCGGGCCCGAACGGCAGGATGAACTTGATCGAGTCGGCCACATCCGGCCGGTCGCGGGCGAACGCGGCGGCGGGGATCGCAACCATGTACCCGGCGCCGGGGATCATCGGGTTCTGCCCGGAGGTCATCGGCAGGATCGACGCCTTGGTGAACCCCATCGCGCCCAGGTGTTTCGCGCCGGGGATGTGCTTGCGGGCCCACTCCGGGACCGGCAGCACGAGCACCTGGTCGCCGTACTCGTTCTCCTTGACCCAGCCGGCCTTGTCGGGCATGTTCCACAGCTGCAGGCCGCGGCCGATCCGGGACGGGTCCTCGACGAACAGCTGGCCCCACGTTTTCATCATGTCGTGCCACGCCCCGTAGAACGGGACCAGGAACCGCACCGAGCGGGCGATGTTGGGCTGCTCGGTCAGCTCGTACATGGTTTCGCGGGTCTGCCGCAGCGCGTAGGCGCGGGAATGGTCCTGCATGCGCCGCAGCTCGGCCTCGTCGAGGATGCCCTTCCCGCCGGGGTCGTAGGCGTGTAGCAGTTCGCGCATCTTCGCCCGGTAGGACAGTTCGGCGAAGGGGTGCCGCACGAGCACGTCGTTGGGTGCGGCGCCCAGCGCGTCCATCGCCCGGTCGACGCTGCTGCGCAGGAACCGCATCGGGATGGACGCCCCGGACGCGATTTTCAGCTGCTCGGCGTGGACGGTGGGCCGCAGTGTCGCCTCGGGCACTGCCCGTTCGAGGTCGGAGAACTTCATCCGCTTCCGGCCGGCGGCCACGGCCCGCAGTTCTGGGGTGGGCAGCAGATGTTCGACGTGCATTCGGGCTTCCTGCGCCCACAGGTTCGGGTTGCCGCCGCGCAGGCCCATCCGGCGGCGGATCTGACGGCCCTCGCTGGTGCGCAGCCAGCGCACGATCTGCTCGTCGGTCTGGCCTTCGAGGACCTTGCGGAACACCGGCCCGGAGAGGATCTGGTCGTTGACCGCGCGCAGCCACGCGTCCTTGTAGCCGTCGTCCAGCGGCGCCTTCTCCACCCAGTCCGACGCGGCGGTGCGCATCCGGTTGATCAGCGTGCCCTGGTCGGTGGTGAGCTGCCGCAGGTGGTCGCGGGCGGAGATCAGCGACCGCAGCGCGGCCGCGCCTTCCCCGCCGTACAGGTCTTCCACCTCGTACCGGCCCAGCTGCACGGTGCCGCCGAACAGCCGATCAACCTCGGTCTGCGCCTCCTTGAGCCGTTCCAGCACGCCGAGCTCGACATCGGTGGCCCGGCCGACCGATGCCTTCTGCTCCAACCGTGCGATGGCCTTCTCGGTGCGGTCGGCGACGTTCTCGACGTGCCGGCCCTTGAGCGCGCGGCCGACCATCGGCAGGTAGGAGATGACGCCGTGGACGGCGATGGTGCGCAGCGACTCGTCGGTGATGTTCCGCACGGTGTAGCCCAGGCGGAGCAGCTGCGCCGGTTTCCACACGTTGTTGAACGCCTGCCCGACCTCCTCCAACCCGGCCAGGAATTGGGGGAGCGGCTTGCGGCGGCGGATCGCGTCGAGCACCACCTCGAGGTCGGCTTCGCGGCCTTTCAGCTCGGGCGCGTAGCGGCGCAGCACCCGGTCGAGGTCGGTGAGGTCGAGCAGCGCGTGGTAGTTCTCGTTCTGGGACACGTCGATCGGCACCCGCAGCACCGACTTGTCGTCGAGGATCGAGTCGATCCGCTGCCCGTCGCGGGTGACCGTCGAGTACATGGGGTCGGACAGGCGGGCGAACACCTCGGAGCGGCGCACCTGCCCGTGCTTGAGGATCAGGTCGGCGGTTTCGCGGGACACCCCGGCCCTGACGGCGGCGGCGGTGGTGGCGGCGGACTCGGCCTTTTCGAGGACGGTGCGCATCCCGGCCTCGTTGATTCCCCGGTCGGTGGCCTGCGCCCACTCCAACATGAGCCGGCCGCGGGAGTCGCGGTCGACGCCGGACTGCTCCAAGAACCGCTGCACGTTGATCCAGCTCGTGGAGTCGTGGTAGTTGACCACACCGGGCCGGATCGTCGAAGCGGCCTTGACCACCCGGATCGGCACGTTGTACGGGCTGGGCTGCCAGGTGTCCCACGACACGTGGTCGCCGATGGTCTGCCGCAACCCCACTGCGGGTTTGCGTTCGAGCGTTCCGGCCACGTCGGCGAGCATCTGGTTGCGGGTGACGACCGGCTTGGCGGCTTCCGCCTCGGCCCGCAGGTCGGCGGTGGTCTTCTTGCCCCACGCCACCTGGAACGTGTTGGTTTCCCCGGCCAGCACCTTCTCCATCAGCGGGATCTTCGTGTCGACCAGGTAGTCCAGCTGTGCGGCGCTGTCGGCGGAACGCACGCGCAGTGCCCGCTCGGCGAGCGGGTCGCGCAGCATCGCCGTTCGCAGGATCATCCGAGCGTCCTCGGGGTCCTCGGCGTGGGCAAGCAGCCAAATCAGCTTCGGTGTCTCCGGGTTGCGGGAGTCGGCGATGGCCTTGTTGCGGGACAGCCACGCGGCGCGGCTGTCCGGGGTGCCGCGCTGGAACAGCTGGCCCAGGAAACGGTCGGTGCGGTTGTTGGCCAGCGTCGCGTCGATCGTGGCCTGGTTGGTGAAGGTGCGGGCTGCGCGCAGCGCCGCAGCACCTTTGCCGATGGCCACGGTCGGGTCGAAGAACACGTTGGCGTAGAAGTCCATCGCCCCAGAAATCTGCGACCCGGCCGGCAGGTCGCCGACGGCGCGGCGGATACCGTCCCCGGTGGACAGGTCGTACTTTTCGACGCCCTGCTGGCCGGGGATCAGCATCGCTATCGCCGAACCCCAGCCGGCCGCGTTGGCCTGGCCGGGGGAAACGTGCTCCGCCTCGTGGTAGGCGCTGCCCCACTCCTCGCCGGACAGCAGCGCACCCGGCTGGGCCCCCTGAGCGCCCAACCCGAGAGCCTTCTGGAACTGGATCGACGTGGTGGCCGCCGGTTGGGACACCACGTTCGACCACATCCACATGTACGCCTCGGACGCTCTGGCCAGGGGCGCGGCGAACGCTTCATCAACACCGAACATGGCCTGGTCGAGACCGCCGCCGATCCGGCCGAACCCTTGGCCGACATCGCCGAACCGGACCGAAGCCCGGCTGCGGATCTTGTCGAGGAGACTGTCGAACTCGGGGTCGTCGGTGAGCGGCATGAACGCGATGTCGGCGACCATCCCCACGGGCGCGTACAGTGCTTGAGCACCGCCGGAGATCGCATCCCCTATGCCTGCCGCTGCGCGCCCGAGCCGGTCGGTCCAGCCCATGTCAGGCCCCGGCGAGGAGCCGCTGCACCCACGACACGTAGCTCGGTGACGCTCCGGCGCGGGACGCGTGGAACACGAACGCGGGCACGTACGGCTGCAACGCCTGGTAGTCGCGGCGGGTCACATCCAGCTCGGGGTTGACCAGGCCGAGCGCTTCCGGGCCGGGTCCGGCTCCGAGGGCGGCGCCGGCGGTGACCGGCTCGCTCAGGTCGTCGGGCGGGCCGAGCAGGTCGCCCATGCTGCCCGCCTTGACCGCGCCGTCGGGGAACGCGGGCGGCATCCCAGTCGGCTGCTGCGGCGGCGCCATCGGCACGGCCTGCTGCGCGGCCATCTGCTGGGTCGCGGCGCCGTACTCCTGCCCCTTGGTGGCCTGCGCGGGCAGCGGTTTGGCCTCGTTGAGGTCGGTGCGGTTGCCGTACGCGGTGCCGGGTGTGCCCTGACGCGGACCGCCGCGGTTGCCGGGAGCTTTGCGGGGCATCAGCCACCTCCGAACGCGGCGGCGAGCGCGGCCTGCAACGACCGCGGGCCGATCTCGGTGGGCTGCTCGCCGCCCATGCCTGGCAGCGCCAGACCCGGCTGGGCCTCTGGCGAGCCGGGTGGGACCGGCCCGGCCGGGGTGCCCGGCTCGCCGGATGAGGCTTGCCGTTCCTGCGCTTCCTGGTTGACCCGATCGAACGCGTCCTCGATCGACATGCCCTGCTTGCGGTAGCGGATCAACTTCGCCAGGTCGGGTGGGGTGATCTGCCCGGCCTGGGCTTGGGTGAGCACCGCCGCCAGCCCGGCGTCCTCGAGCGCCTCCACCTCGATCTGGGTTTGCTCCTGCTCCGGGTTTTTGATCAGCGGAGACAGCGCCATCGACGTGCGGCGCGACATCTGCCGGGTGCCGATCATCTGCCCGGTCTGGATGGTCAGGTTCTCCGAGTCGGTGCCCGCCAACGGCTGCTCGACGGCGACCACATCGGAGTCGAAGTCGCGGTCCGGCACGTAGGTGACCGAACGGTCGGCCACCTTCACGTACAGCTTGACCTGCCGCTTGCCGAACCACGCCTGCGCGATCTTCTGCGCCAGGCGGGTTTCGATCTCGCGGGCGCGGGCCATGAGCATCTGGATCTCGGCGAGCATGAAGTCGATCTGCGCGCCCATCACCTGCCGGCCGCGGCGGGCGGTGCGGATGTTCGTGTTCGACTCGCCGCCGAACTCCGAGGCCACGAACGAGTTGACGCCCTGCGCCCGCTCAAGCCGGTCGATCATGTTTGTGGTCAGCGCCCCGGTGGGCTGGCCGACGGCCTGCGGGAGGCCCTCCACCTCGTTCCACTCGCCTGTGCGGCCGTCGAACGGGCCTCGGATGAACCGTGGGGTCTCACCAGGCTGGCGGGAGATCAGGAACATGTCGGGGAACACGTCCCGCTCGACCGCGATCAGCCCGAGCGCCATCAGCTTCGACTGCGCGTGGTATTGGCCGATCGCGCCGTCGAACTGGCCGCGCGGCCGGTCCAGGGTGATCCGGCCGGGCATCACCACCTGGCATTCGCCGATCAAGTTCTGCATCCGGTCCAACTCAACCGCCATGCCGAACACCCCGGACACTCCGGTGGAGTAGTACGGGTTGTGCACGGGGTTGGCCAGGCCGACGATCACAGCCTCGTGCTCGTCGAACCATTCGATGACCTCGAACAGCTCCGACGGGTCGATCTCGTTCGGGCGCCGGCCGCGCAGCAGCATCGGCGCCGCGGGGTACTTGGAGGCGAGCCAGGCGTAGGTGTGGCGGACGATGAACGCGCAGTCCTTGGGCGCCATGTCCCGCACCGGGTTGCCGGTGGGTGGCGGGGGGTAGGCGGCGAGCGGGTCGCGGATCTCCCAGCAGGGCAGGCCCTTGCCGATGTCGGGGCGGATGATCGTCGCGTAGGAGCCGTAGCCGGACAGCCAGCGGGCCCGCTGCGCGTCCGCGATCTCAAGGTCGGCGTACTCCCACCAGCCGAAGATCGCGTTCCTGCGGATAGCTGCCCGTTCGACGGACAGCTCGTCCATCGGGTCGTCGGGTGGGCAGCGCAGCATCGGCTGCACCGACGCGGCGCGGGTCGCGGTCTGGTCGATCCCCGTCAAGATCAGGTTGGGGACGAACGGCCGCTCCGTCTTGTCCATTTCCGGCAGCGGAACCACGATGTCGGTGTTGTACACGTCGCGGATTTCCCGCATGGCCTCGATGACGGAACCGCGCTTGCGCCGGCGACCCTCGACGATGGCGTGGATCTCCTCGGCCGAGTAGCTCACTCGCGCCCCCAAGGGTGATCGTTGCTGCTGAGGGCAGTGTAGGGCCGTCGCTGTCCACAGGACGACAGGCGCGTCATCAGGTGCGCTCCCGGTCGCTGTCGGTCGGCATGTCCATCTGCTCGGCGATGCGCAGCATGCCGACCCGCTCGAACCAGGTCAGCCCGTCCGACCAGCAGGTGGTGAGCCGCACGTCGCCGTTCTCCTCGATCACCTTGATGACCACAACCGCACCGCCGACCAGCTCCCCGTCGGCGATGGTGGCGACACAGCCGGCCGCGTCGAGAATGTGCCCGATCGGCTTCTTGGTTTCGCTGTTGTCGTCTTCCCATGCGCTCATGCGCTTCTCCTCAGCCGCGCCGCGGCGTACCTGTCTTTGACGGCGACGAAGCCGGGCCGGTGCTGTTTGCGGCGCTTGTTGTTGACCGGCGGGAAGATGCTGCGGTAGCGCAGCTCCGCGAACCAGTCGGCCATCACCGTGTCGTCGGTTTTGGCGAACGGGAAATTGGTGTGCTCGTAGACGAATACCCTCATATTGGGGTCCTGCCTCGATTTTCCGGGCAGCCGGATCCGGCCGTATTTGAACGGGTCGCGGAGAATGTCGGGGCCGGTCTCCTCGTCGGGTTTGTTCTTTCCGGTGGTGTAGTGCGGGACCAAAATCACATTCCGCTGCGCCCGCCAGTCCTCCCACCTGCGGTTGTGGAAAAGGAGCCGCTGCAGCGCGTTGTATTCGGGGATCACATGGGAGGGCCGGAATCCGAGTTTGGTGGCCCGCTGCCACATGTCCTCGACCTTGCCTTTGAACTTGCCCGAATACACTTCCTGTTCGAGCAGGTCGTCCAAGCCGAGCGGTTCACGCACACAGTCGATAAGCCAGCGTTTCTCCAACTTGGAGTGTGTGATCCACGTTTCGATGGCCCAGAACTTGGTACCGGACGGGTCGATGGTCATGAGCGTCTTGCAGCCGGGCGGGAGGTCCTTCGGGATCTCGAGGAGTGCCCGGTCCATGTCCCAGCAGCCGACGAAATCCTCCCCGGTTTCGGGGTCGATTCCGCCGTTGACCCACAGCGCCGGCACGAGCACCGAATCGGGGTCGGTTTCTTCCTGCTGGTAGGTGACCCGATAGCGGTGGTGCCGGTCGGCCATCTTCTTGATGAGGTCGACCCACGGGAGCCGTTTCGGGTCGAGCAGGCATCCCCCTTCGCCGTACGGTTTCGCGTCGGGGCCGTGGTCGTCTTTGCATTCGAGGTCGAAGTGGGCGGGCAGCACGAAATGCTGGTAGACGGGTTTCCCGTCCAAGTCGACCTGATCCAAACAATGCCGGGATATGTCGGTGGCGCCCAACCGCTGCATGACGAGCAGGAACAGCCCGCCCGGTTCGAGCCGGTTTTCGGCGACCTGCCCCCACTGGTTGAAGAAGGTCTCGCGTACATCCTCGGACGCTTTGATGGTCTTGAGGTCGTCAACGTCGTCCCACACGATCAGCCGATAGCGGCCGCCGAGATAGCCGCCGTCGAATCCGAACGCAGTAACCGAGGGTTCTTTGTCGACGGTGGGTTCGCCGTCTTTGGACACGACGGTGAATCGGTTCTGGGCCCAGAAGTTGGTCTCGCCGCGCTGGTCGGGGCGGAACCGGCCGTAGTCGCCCATCAGCGTCGACTCGGCGTCGGTGGCAAGGCCCAGCTCGAGGTCTCGGACACCGGCGCGCAGCGGCAGGGTGCGGGTGAACTCGTCGCGGATCTGGACCGTGTTCAGCGTGGCCTGGTCGATGATCCGCGACCCCCACATGGTGGACAGGGTGCGGTCCTTGGTGGTGAGCCAGTTCACCAGGTCCCGGACGAACGTGGTCTTGCCGACGCCCGGCGGCAGATTGACCACGGCGTACACCCGCTCGGGCGCGTACAACCACTCGTCGATCTTCTGCGCCAGCTCGGCAGCCCACGGCACCTCAGCCCGCCCGTAGAAGCGGCGCCGGAAGTACAGGAAGTCGGCAAGCGCTTTCTCAGCGGGCTTACTCAGCCGCCGGCCGCGTTTGATGTCCTTCCCCGACGTGGACGACATCCAACGGCGGTAGGCGGCGGCGCCGGAAGTGGAGTCGGGATCGGCGAACACCCGGTCGGCCTGGTGGGTGCTGATGTTGGCGAGCTCGGCGGCTTCTTTGCGGGTGCGGCCACGGGCCAGCAAAGCGAAGAACGCGTCCCACTGCTCGTTGCTGATCAGACGCGGCATGCCCCGAGTGTAGGGGCGTCAGATGCTACGGCCCGTCAGTGTCGTCGTAGGCGTCGAGCGCGATACGGAACTCCGCAACGAGCAACTCTGTGATCTCCCACGGGGCCGGTTCGCGGCCGAGCTTGGCCCGGAACGCGGCCCGGATCTCCTCCTCGGAGATCATGACCAGCGAGGATCGCCAGGTTTGATGATCCCGCCGCCGGGGGCGATGATCTGCCCGGCGCCGTTGCCCTGGATCTGCTCGTGCCGCAACGCCTCCACCAAATGCTGGGCGAGAAAGTGCTCGTTGAACCGCTTCACCGACTCCCACACGTCGCCGGTGCTGCTGACGGTGCCGATCCCGAACCCTTCACCCTGCCGGAAGTAGTACATGACCAGGAACCCGTCGATGCGGTCGATCCCTGCGGCCGCGGCCAGGTCGGTCACGAACTGGGCCGCGTCGTCCTGCCGCTGCCGGTGGACAGCTATCGGGGAGCCGTCGCGGATCACACCGCGGTCGAGGAGATCCTGCACGGAGGCGATGAGACGTTGCCTGGTCTCCTCGTCACCGTCGGCCCACATCTTGGTGGTCTCGAACCACTCCTGCGCGATGCGCTCAGCGGGTGTCATGGCGGAATCCTCGGTTTCCCAGCATGTGCTTGACGGCTTCGATCCGCTCGGCGTCGAGCTTGTCCCGATCGACGACGTACAGCCGGTCGTCGCTCACGTACTTGGATACCACCACGTTGATGATCTGCTCGCCGATGCCGTGGGCGGCGAGGATGCCCTTCACGCGGGACTCGTTCTCCGGGGAGCACAGGATCGTCTTGCGGTTGTCGAGGAGCACCTGCACCCAGAAGCGCACCTCGTCCAGCGGGGAGAGCCGACCGCCGTCCTGCTGCGGCCGGTCTCCCACGCTGAATGCATCCACTAGGCGGCGACCTTCTGGTGCGTGTCGAGGTCGTGGTTGCACATCATGCACAGCTCCGGGTTGCCGCTGGCGTGCCCGTCGCGGAACTCGGCGCATGAGCACAGCTGGCACTTGCCGCCCTGCGGTTCGGGCGGCAGCATCCCGGCTATTTCGTCGCGCTTGACGAACTGGGACAGGTCGAGGTCGAGCGGCCGACCGCTCTTGATCTCCTCGATGTCGCCTTGGAGGGTGGCGATGGCGACGAACGGGTCCGCCCCGTCCTGCGCGGTCTTGGTCTTCTCCAACTCGGCGACGCGCTGCTCGAGCGCCGAGAACTGCTCGTCGGTGGTCTGCGCGCCGCCCTTGACACCGTCGGTGAGCGCGGCGACCTGCTGCTCGAGCGCGGTCAACCGCGCGGCGGTGGTGGGTGGCTTCGTGGTCTGCTCGGTCACGTGTGTCGCTCCTTCTGCTAGATCTTCTCAGGCCAGTGCCAGGTGCCGCCCGCGAAGACGGCGCCGCCGCACATGTTCGTCGGCTGCAGGTGGTCGACCTGCCCACCGTCGGCAGGGCAGCCGCCGGCGGCGAGCGGGTGAAAGAACATCCCGGTCGGGTTCAGCACGGCCAGGCCGACCTTCTCGGGGAGCATCGCCTGTATCGCGGTCAGGTTCTCGCCCTGGACCTCGGTGACGACCGCGGCGCGGCACTCGCGGTTGAACTCGCCGCCCGGCGTGCCGTAGCTGACGTAGTGGACGATCAGGCCGACGCTGGGCTTCACCTGTGGACTCCTCTCACATGCCCGCACCTGCAGCGGAGCGGGGAAGTGGGTTGCGGCTCGAACCCCAGGCAATCGCATGGGGCGTTATCGACGACGGTACGACACGCCGGACCGACCACCAGAGCATCCTCGGCCGCTCGCTGCCCGGCTGTGATTGTCGCGGCCACGGCGTCCTGCACGCTGGGGATGCCGCCTTCGGCGTGTTCGACCGGCTCGAAGCAGGTGTGCGGCGCGCCGTGATAAGGCAGAACTCGCTGGCAGTCCGGGCAGGACCGGCCACGCCAGTCGTCGGCCCGCGGTTCGGCCACCGTGCCGTACGGGTTGTCGATGGCGACCGTGACCTTGCCGTCCACGTAGTCATCGAGAGCCGCTGCGATGATCTCAGAGACGGTGGTGCCGTTCGCCTCGGCGCGGGCCTTGGCCTGCTCGTAGCGGCCCTGCGGGTAGCGGTAGGTGTGCCGCTTCTCGCTCACTGGTCGACCTCCGGGTGCGGGCCGGTCACCAGGGTGTTGGGGTCGATCCGCAGTTCCCACGTCACCAGCAGCCCGGTCGCTTTGGCCCACGCCTCGGTGAAGCACTGCGGGCAAGTGATCTCGCCGGGGTCCATGACCCGGTTCCACTCGTGGCTGGCGACAAACCAGGACTTCACGTTCCGACCGCCGCACCGCTGACAGCGGTCCTCGGGGTGACTGGTCCGGGTCCAACGGCGCAGATTCCGGCCGTACACGAACATCAAGGCGACGGCGAGTGGCAGCAGCCCCCACGCCGCGTACAGCACCGCGAACGCGACCCATCCGGCCTGGCCGACCAGCCCGAGCACCCACGCGACCGGCCGCTTCGACCCGGCGAGCCACATGACGGTGATCGTGTTCGCCGACAGCAGCCACGGAAGGATCTGGCGGATCACAGCATCCCCGCAGCATCGAGGGCCTGCCTGGCCTGGTCGAGCCGGTCCCACTTGTCGGGGTCGCCGCCCCGGTCGGGGTGGTAGTGCTTGACAAGCAGTCGGTAGATGTCTCTCGGTGTGGCGTTGGCGTAGTCACCGGTAACTTGCCGCCGCATCCACGCCTCGGCTTCGACGGCCGACGTGAACCCGCCCTTGCTCGTGCCGGCGGACAGCTGCTTCCAGCCCGTGTACTGCTCGCCGCGGTTGGTCACCCCGTAGCGGTCCACGGCGCGCAGCGCCTCCAACGACAAGGCGATAGCGCGCACGTTCGCCTGCCAGGAGGTCAGCCCGCCCTGCCACCGCTGTTCGTAGGCGTCGGTGGCGTAACGCAGCGGCCCGTGACGGGAGTTGAGGGTGATCACCACACCGGGATAGCCGACCGTGGCGTGGGTGCGGAGCATCCCATCGCGGCGCAGGTCGGCCTCGGTCACGTCGATCTGCAACACGATCAGATCGGCGCCGAGTTTCTCGGCCTCGAACCGCAGCAGCCGCAGCGTGCTGTCCCAGTTGGCTTGGAACACCGACGCGGAGCGGCGCTTGGTGGTGACCGGATCGGTCCAAGCACCCAGCGGCCGGATCTCGTAGCGGACGGTCACAGCGGGTCACCCGGTTCGTCGTCCGGCGGGTCGCCTGGCAGGGTAAGTCCGCCAGCGTCCTGCGCCGGGTCCTTCTCCTCGACGAGGGGCATGCGTGGGATGCCGTCCTGCCACACCGACTCGTGGACGGCTTGGATGACCACCCACCGGCCGGACTGGTCGTGCTGCAACGCGAACGGTGTCTGGGCCGGGATGCCTTCAAGGTCGGCCTCATCGATGAACGCGCGCAGATCCCCGAGGGTCAAGTACTGGCCGTTGTCGGCGCCGACCGCGACGGTCACCCGGTTGAACGTGCCGTGCACCGCTGTCATGTCACATCCTCGGGATCGGCTGGTATTGGCCTTGGTCGTCGCCGGGTAGGGCCATCGGAACGAAGTGGGTGTCGTTGCCGGCGAGGAACACCTGCAACGCGAAACCAGGTTGGAGGTCGGCCACGACGATCGCTGGGAGCTGCTGCCCCGGCGAGTGGTAGAAGCCGTGGAACGTCGGCTCCGGGACCTGCCCGCCGGCTCGCAGCAGCGGGAACCGCCGTGTTTCGATCTGCCCGCAGTCGTATGAGGCGAGCCGGTACAGCACTATCCGGCCGAGGTTCACCGGACGGCCACCCACACGATCGCCGGGTTGCCGCCGACGGTGGCCCGCCGACGGCCGGAGTCCTCCACCAGCCCGGCTTCGACCAACTCGAGCCGGCGTGGCCGGACCGAGTTCTGCGACAGGCTGAGCGCGTAGCCGATCTCCTCGTCGGTCAGCCCCCCAACACCGCGGTCGCGGATCAGGTCCAGCACCCGCTGCCGTTGGGTGGGTGTCTTCGGCGAGACCGCCAGTGCCGCCGCGACCTGGGTGTCGGTCGGCCGACTGGGCAGATACGTGTGCTGCCGCTGGGGCTGGTTGAACATGTCACCCTGGGTTACTGTCACCGCCGGACACCTCCTCGCACGTGGTCGCGTTTCATCCGCCGGTACAGCCACCGCCACACGCGGCGCTGCTCCGGGCCCGACCGGGCAACATCGGCGGCGTCGACCGCCTCCCACGCCTCCCGCCGCAGACGGCGCGCCACGGTGCCTCTCACAGCTGGTGCCTCCCGCCCATCGCCCGGTTCCACTTGTGCCGCATCCGCTGCTGCTGCCTCGCCGTCGGACGTTTCCGTCCGCGTAGGTACACCTGCCGGCGTCGCTCGATTCCCATCGGGGTGGCGGTGCTCACTGCCCGTCGCCTTCCGGCTCCTCACCGAGCGCCTTGTCGATCTCGGCGAGCTTGGCCGGGCTGAAAAACTCGGCGTACCAGTACATGGTCGGCTCGGGCCAGCGACCGGCCAGCGGCCCCTCATCCCCGGCGTAGATCGTCGGCGGGTGCGCCCAGATCCCCTTGCCGTCCCGCGCCGCGATCTCGGTCACGGACAGCAACACGTTGTACCGCAGCACCTCCTCCACGACCTCCCGCGGCAGGTTCCCCGCGTAGACCGCCGCCGCGTAACGCTCGGGCAGGAACATCTGCTCCCGCAGCGTCGCGTAGTCGGTGAACGGCACCGCCCGCACCAACCCCATGTGGTAGCCGATCTCGGAGCCGTGCCCCAGCCCGTCGCCGCTCGGCGCGTCCGTCACTCGGGTTCCACCTCGTTCAGGTACACGCCGGGATGCTCCGGATACTCGGCGCCGGAGTCGATCGGCTCATAGGTGACATCCGGGTCGCTCACTGCTTGACCCCCAGCTCGTCGGCCGCGGCGTGCAGCCCAGCGCGGCGCAGCCACGAATCACGCTTGGCGTTCGGCCAGTACTCGGCGCGCCACTCCATGACCCGCCCGCCCGGCGACACCGACGCGAGACTGCCCTCAACCTCAGGGAACGGCAGATCCCGCACCGTTATCTCCGGCAGCCGCACCCAGTCGCCGACACCTTCCCGAGCGACCACCACGGTCAGAGCAGTCCACAGGTTGTAGGTGACGATCTCCCGCATCGCCTCCTCCGAGACACCCGCCTGCCACAGCACCCCGCTGCCGTACCGCTGAATCCCATCCGGGTCGTCCGGGAAGTACTGCGCCGTCGGAGCGTCGCTCACTGCGCCTCCCCCAAGACCCGCAGCACGGTGTCGGCCAGCCGCTCACACGCGCCACGCCGCGACAACACCGCCCCACCCGGATGCGCGACCAGCGGATCCGAGTTGAACGCGACAGCCAGCCGATCCCGAAGATCAGCAACACCCTCGGCGTCCTTCGTCACCCACACCGGGTCATACGTCGCGGCGAACACCACCGGGTCCACCAGCTCAAGCCGGCCACCCTCCGTCTTCACCACCCACACACCCGGCCGCGCCCACTCCGACCGCAGATCCGCCCGCCGCACATACAAGCCACCGTCCGGCGCGATATAACCCCCATCCGACCCGTCGAACAACTGCCACACAGCCGCCTCATTCGACCCCGACCACTGCACAGCCTCAACCACCAGCCGCCGCCGCTCGAACCGTCCAACTGTCATGACCGACACCCTAACAGCCGTCATGACACCACACCAGTCATGACACGGACGATCATGTGATAAAGGCCACCTGGACAGACGTAGGAGGGGGGGAGGGGCCGGGGGGTCCGGGCACACCCCCGGTCAAACCTGCACGTGTGAGAGCGGTCTCACGCCTGTGACCTGCGACGCTTACGAGAACACGCACGGCTATCGACCGTAGGTGTGGTGGTGGTGTCAATGGGGTGTTGACGTGGGGTTGCGTATGCGTGCGTGCGTAGGTGGCGTGGGCTCTGCGGTCCGCTGTGGGTGCGGGTGAGGGTGGATGGGGCGCTGGGGTGCGCTCGGGTTGGCGTGTGTGTGTGCGGGGTCCGCTGTAGGTGGGGTGCGCTGGTCCGCTGGCAGGTGTCAAGGCCGTGTTGACACGGGTTTGAGATCCGATGTCATCACCCTATTGACACCTTGCCCGAACCTGTCCTAATGTCTGCCTAGACAGTGCAACATGGAAGCGGGTGAGCTACGGTGCCAGCCATCGACACGGACACACTCCGGGGCGCAGCCGACCTACTGGACACGCTGCAGACCTTGGACAGTCCCGAGGATGTCGCCGTACTGGCGGGTGAAATGCGAGCCATGCTCGACAACCTGGCGAACGCGGTCACACGCGCGCGAGAGGCATCCGCTGCCAGCATGTGGCGCGCCGGTATGAGCGCAGCCGAGATCGGAGCAGCGCTAGGCGTGTCCCGCCAACGTGCGCACGTGCTCGCAACCGCTGGCATGCGCGACGGATGGGGAGTCGCGTCGATCCCGGACGCGTCCGACCCTCGGGCGGAGTACGACGCGTACCTACACGCGGAGTACCTGGCCGCTGAGGCAGCCACCTCCGGGCAGATGGTCAAACCCGAGTACCGCTCCGGTCCGGCCGCTGTTGACCCGCGCCGTTTCTTCTGGCTGCAGGGCAAGCCGCCCATGTACGCCGCATCTGAGGAGCTGCAGCGGTATTGGTCGGCCGGCGAGCACGCGACAGCCGGCCCGGACGGTCTGCCGCTCACCTACACCGCGTGGCTAGCACTGCGACGCGAGCCGCACCCCAGCACACACGCATGAGACAGGCATCGAGAGAACGGAGCACAGATCATGACCCAACGTGAGCAGCGCGAGAGGGTGGCCGAACTGTTCGCCACCCACGGACGCACCGAACCGCTGCCCGCCAACGACTGGCGCGCCATGCCGCCCGCAGCGTTTGACCCCTCCGTCAAGCCGCAACCCCTCGCGCTGTTCCCAGCGCCCGACCCCACCGGAACCCCAGACCTGTTCGACACCGAGGAGAGCTGATCGTGACCATGATCGACGACTACGGGCTGACCGCAGAGTCAACCGAAACCCGCGCAGCCACCGAGCCCGCGCACGCCGACTACCCGCACGAGCCCGGCACGCTGTACGACTGCCCCGCGTGCGAGTCCCGCTGCTTCTGTGGCGACATCCGCCGCGCCCCCTGGTGCATCTACTGCACGGGCGGCGACGCCGAGGAGACCGGCGCCAACGGCGAGCGCCTGTGCGGGTGCGGCCTCCACCACGACCAGCACACCGACTGACACTGCCTCTCGCGCACGGTCTGCCGACGTGCGCGGGAGAGTGTGCCAGACGCACACGCCCGAGAGAACAGGAGCACCACCCATGCGCACCTACAAGACCGGCGAGATCAGCCCGCAGAGCATCACCGCGCTGGGCCGCATGATCGAGACACGCGGACCCGAGCCGCTGCGAGACCTGCTGACCGAAGTACGGGACCTGCTCGCACGCGGTGAGGACGTGACCATCGGCAGCGAGACCTACAACGGGTGGGCCAACCACGAGACGTGGGCCGTGAGCCTGCACCTGGGCAACGACCAGGGCCTCTACAACGACACCAGGCAGCGGCTCGCCCGCGCCTACATCGAGGCTGAGTCGCCGTGGGCGGACAACATCGCAGACGAGGACAAGCGGTTCCGCACCAGCAAGGCGGCGGACGCGCTCAAGGACTGGGTGACAGACGAGCTGCTCTCGCCCGACTTCTGGCGCGACGACATGGGCGCGCCGATGCCCAAGGATCTCGAAATGATGCGCGTCGACTGCGGCAGCTTGTGGCGCGTCGACTGGTCCGAGATCGCCGGGAACTGGCTCGGCGACATCCACGCGGACGAGCTGGCCGAGCTGGCCCAGGACTGAGCCCCCACCGTGGGCGGTGTCAGCACCCCGTTGACACCGCCACGCGGCGGGCACTCAGCCCGACCTGAGAGAACGGAGCAAGCGATGGCACGGCGACCAATCGACGGGTTCACCCGCGTGGCGCGAACACCCGAAGAAGTGGCCAGCGGACGCGGCCGACGCACCGGGATAGTCCGGTGCGACCGCTGCGGCAAGCGGATCGAGGCGAGCGGCATGGGCATCGGCTCGCACCGTCGCAAGCACGCACGGGAGAGGCAGGAGCAGTGAGCATCACCTACACCGACATTTTCTGCGGGGCGGGCGGCTCGAGTATCGGCCTATCCGGCTCGGGCATGGAATTGAAGCTCGCCGCCAACCACTGGGCGCGCGCCATCGAAACCCACTCCGCCAACTACCCGGACGCCGAGCACCTGTGCGCCGATGTCAACAACTACGACATGAGGCGTCTACCCACCACCGATGTCCTGTGGGCCTCGCCGATCTGCACCGAGCTCTCACCCGCCGGGGGGAAGCGCAAGACACGCGGGCAGCTCGACCTACTGGCCGAAGGGCCGATCGACTCCGCCGGGTACGAGCGGACGCGGGCCACGTTCCACGACGTGATCCGGGCGACCGAGGTTCACCGCTACCGCGCGGTAATCGTTGAGAACGTGGTCGATGTGCTCGCCTGGGAGCTGTTCGACTGGTGGTTGGGCGGCATGAAACTGCTCGGCTACCGCTGCCAGTTCGTGTCCGTGTCGTCGGCGCACGTGGGCGGGCCGACCAACCCGCACGCGCCGCAGTGGCGGGACCGGCTGTACATGGTGTTCACCCGCGAGAGCATCCGCGAGCCGGACGTGACCCCGCGTCCGCTGGCCTGGTGCTTCGACTGTGGGGAGAACGTGCAAGCCGTGCAGTCGTGGCGTCGGCAGGGTGTGCGGATGATCGGCAAATACCGGCAGCAGTACGACTACCGCTGCCCCAACTCGGAATGCAAACACGCGATCGTAGAGCCGTACGTACTCCCGGCCGCTGCCGCTATCGACTGGTCGAACCTGGGCACCCGGATCGGCGACCGCACGAAGCCGCTCGCCGCGAACACCATGCGGCGCATCCAAGAGGGCCTACGCCAGTTCTCGCAGCCCGTCATAACCAACGTGGGCGGCAACACCTGGGAACGGCCAGGCTCCGGGTATGTGCGCGCCTGGCCGACCGGCGAGGCGCCGATGATGGCCCGCACCGGCACCCCCGCCGATGCGCTGGCATGCCCGCCGCTGGTGGTCAACATCAACCACCCGGACAACCGCAGCTTCCCCGCGCACGACGGCCCGTTGCCGTCGCGCACCATCAAACTCGGCGAAGGCATGCTCGTGCCCTCGGGCGGCACCTGGAACAACGCCCCGACCTGGACCGATGAGCCGATGCGGACCCGCCTCGCCAACGAGAAGGGATACGAGGGGATCTGCGTCCCGTTCATCACCGAGGCGCGCCGCAACTCTCAAGCCGCGTCCGTCGAGGATGACGCGCTGGCCACGGTCACCGCTGGCGGCAACCACCACGAGCTGACCATCCCGCCGGGCGCGTTCCACATGAAGGTCAACAGCGGGAACTGTGTGCCCGGCCAGGCCACCGACGAGGTTGGTCGCCCGTTCGGGTCCATCACCAGGCGGGACACGACCGCGCTGGTGATCCCCTATCGGCGCGGCCGGGCCAAGACCAGCGACGAGCCGTTGCACACGCTGGGCACCCACGACAGCGCCGGGCTGGTACGCCCGGAGATCGAGGTGGACGACTGCCTGTTCCGCATGCTGCAGCCACGCGAGCACCTGCGCGCGCAGCGGTTCCCCGACAGCTACATCGTGACCGGCAACAAAGGCGAGCAGACCATGCAGGCCGGTAACGCCGTATCCGCTAACGTCGCCCACTGGCTGGGCGAGCAGCTGCTAGCGGTTCTCTGACCTGGCACGGTCGTTGGCCAACGTTGACCAACGGTGACCAACGGCCGCGCCCGACCAGCGGGCGATTGAGAGAACGGAGCACGACATGGCGCAGTACTACGTCACGTGGGAGGAGCGCGTCCTACGCGGCACGCACATCGAGGCCAAGAATGCGGCCGAGGCCATCAAGAAGGGCAAGCGGGTCGCCGAGCAGGCTGGCGGGCAGCTTGTCGAGCCGATCGAGGACAGCGACTTCCACGCGGAGCGGTCCGATGTCTACGCCTAGCGCCGAGCCGCCGGTCGAGCACGACTGGAACGGGGCATTCTGCTCCGACTGCGGCGCCGACGAGGCGAGCAGCCTCGCGAGCGAGCCGTGCCGGGGCTTCTCACCCGGCATCACGAGAGAACGGAGCACGATCATGAGCAACACCGACGACACTGCCGCGCGCCCAGAGCTGACGTGGGAGATCTCGTGGCAGCCACGCGTGGAGTACCCGACCAACCCGCACTACACCCGGCACAGCGGCCACCAGCTGAGGTGGTCACTGGACGGCTCGTCGGCCGCAATCGTGCGGCGTCTGATCGGAATGCCCGAGCAAACCGTCATCGCCTTCGCAGCGTCGGAGATCCGCACGGTCGTACAGGTGACCGAGCCCGACCCGCACGTGGACGAGTTTCTGTCGCTGCTCGCCAAGGCGCAGACCGAGGACGACCCCGACGACGGGAGCGTGGCCAGCCTCACCGTCTGGCACGCGCTGCAGGCCGCTGTCGGCCTGTTGAAGAAGCGGGGCGTCGTCCCGGTGGGGAGCCTGTGATGGGCAACCGCGCACCGAAGCACGAGAGGTACGAGCAGATGGCCCGCAACGCCATCCGGGGCACCACCGCCGACGAACGCGATGAGGAGTACTTCGAGCCTCGGGAGGCGCTGGTCTATGCGTTGCTGTCTATGGCCGCGCAGATCGGGGAGCTGGCCGCAGCCGTGCGAGAGAGCCGCACCGAACAGGGGAGCCCGTGATGGACTACAGCACAACTCTGTCCGACCAGGACCGGACCAGAACATTCCGGGTGAACATCGTGCGGCTGCTGCTGGTGCAAACGCTGCTGCTCGCACTGATCGCAGCCGCGACGACAACGCTGCTGGTCCTCACAGTGTGGGGGAAGGCGCCGCTGAGCCCGCGCTGCGACGGCATGAACTGCGTGGTCGTGATCCAGGAGGACGGCCGAGCGGTCTGCTACGAGGAAGGCGACCCGTGGGCCGACTGCCAGCCCTGGGAGCGCCCGTGAACAGGCACCGTAGGCCACGGCACCGTGGCGCGAGCGGAGAACCCAACCTGGGCCAGCGGCTCGGGCTGTCGGTGGTCGCCCTCTCGGTGATCGCCCTCTTCTTCATCGACTTCAGCCTGAGCGACCGCATCATGTGGCTAGAGCTGCAGCACCTGCCAGGCCGGGGCGACGTGCACAGCAGCGTCGAGGAGTTTGCGCCCCCGCCCGTCGCGCAGGTCGAGCCCCCCAGCATCACCCGAGGTGCAGGCATCCGCCGCACCGATGGGACATGGGGGCCGATCGTCAACACCGCGCACGCCAACACGCTCGTGCTCTCGGTTGACACCGAAAGCGACGGCGACATCCGGGTGGACTTCCTGCCCGGCGGCGGGAAGGTCATCTACGGCAGCGCCGGTGACGACGAGTCAACGGTGACACCAGCGCTGGGCATGGACTGCGGCCCGTCGATGGCACCGGACTATATGATCATCCGCTGCTATGACCAGGTGACCGGGGCGTTCGTGCCCGGCTGGTCAACCAAGTGGAACGGGCCGAACACCAACCTGTGGCTGCTGACCGTGCAGGAGGATGCGGCATGACGTATCCCTGTCGAGCACCGGGCTGCCGCTGCCCAGACCACACCACCGCAGCGGACGAGCAGATCGGCCCGTGCCACCGCTGCGGCCACGCATGGTCGGAGCATCAGCACCGCCAGGAGGCAACGATGGCCACGACTGAGACAGGCCACGATGAGCTGCGCCTGCATCTGGCCGTGACGCTGCGGAAGGACAGCTCCGGGCCAGACCGCACGCCGGCCGAGGTAGCCGAGCAGCTCGGCCGGGACATCATGGAGATCGTGCGCACGGTGTGGGTCGATGACGAGGACGGGCCTGACACCGCGTACGAGATCGTGAAGGTGGAGGCAAGCGATGGTCACGACTGACATAGGCATCCGCAGCGCGATGCTGCGAGGGTGCCCGGTGCGCCCGTGGCGTCGAAAGCCGCAACTGCTGTGCGCGGCATGCTACTGCCAGGCCACCAGCTTCGTTGTAGACCGCGACCGGCGCATAGCCACCTGCCCCTGCCACTACGGCACCGAGCTTGACCGGATCTGGCGCAGCACATCCCGGTGCGAGGGGTACCCGCGGTTGCGGCAGACCTGGCGCGAGTTCGCCCCCGAGGCGCCGGGGCTGCTCCGCCGCAAGGCGAGAGCAGTTAGGAGACGACTGCGCAAGAAGATGAGGAGATCCCGTGCCCACGGGTGAGACTGGCCAGTTCCACCGGCGCATGCTTCGCCAGTTATACCGTGGCAAAGCCATCTGGTCGCTGGGCTGCACATGTGGCTGGCGGTGTGCCCAGACGAGGATGAAAAAGACGGTGGCAATTGGGCTCTACCGCGATCACCTGCTCGACATTCGGCGAGAAGTAGCCTTCCTGGCACCCGTGGGAGACGATTCGGGAGACACACCCACCAGCTCAGCCGAGCCAACGTGAGCCTACATGAGGCTAGGTGAGCCCAGGTTATTAGTCCTAACAGATCCGTGCTGGTCGGGTTCGGCCCGGCACCTCGTTCGCATCGAGGGGGTCGCCGGTTCGAATCCGGCCAGCTCCACCAGCACAAACACACGACGGGGAGAGGCCCAATGGGAGACGTTTGGGAGAAGGTGTCCGACGCCGTTCTGTGGCCGACCGACGCACGATCACCGCTGATGATCCACCTACATGACAGCGGCCCACCGCCAACCTGTGGGCCGAGATGGTGATGGAAGGGACAGCGCCGTGACCCCGAAGATCAAGGCCGGAGCCAAGGTCACTATCCTCTATGGCCGCTGGTCTGGTCGATCGGGGCGATTCGACGGCTGGGACTGGGGTTACGCTGGCTTTCGAATGGCCCGCTACGCAATCGTGATCCTGGCGCCACACGGTCGGGCCAGCGAGCGATGGGTGCGGGTATTGCCGAGTTCGGTGCAAGAGATTGGTACGGAGTGGCCGTGACCTTCCACGACAGCGGCTACCTGCACAACCACCCGCACGGGCCGTGGTGGGCCATCGCCGTCCTAGTGGTGATGGCGCTCGCGGTGTACGCCGCTGGGCTGTACGTCCAGGACCCCACGTTCGCTCGGGTGCGGCGGGCCTGGACGCTGCTAGTGACGGCTGCCCGGTGGTCCGTCCGTAAGCACTAGCCGATCGCAGCGGCACGAGCGGAGGAGACTTCGCCGTGCCGCTGCCCCATGTCGTCAAGAAGCCGTTGACGCATCACAGCGGACACGTGCGAGTACACCCCGGCGATGCCCGACTGCTCATGCCCGAGCCGCTCGCACTGCAGCACCTCCGGCACCCCGAGTTCGAGCAGCAGCACCTTGTGCGAATGGCGCAGCCCATGAAACGACAAGCCTGGTGCGAGATCGGCCACAGCCGGCCCGAGCACCCGGCGGGAGAAGTTCGACCGTCGGTGCAGACCACCGCGGGGACCGCAGAACACGTGCTCGTGCGGCCAGGTGGCAAGGTGAGCGGCCAGCTCGTCGGCGAGGAACTCAGGGAGGTCGACCTCGCGGGCACCATTGGGGGGCTTCGGTGGCCCGAGGACAAGCTGGCCGCTGTCCAGTTCGTGGAGCGCGCCACGCTGCGCGTCCACGACGATCACATGCCTGGTGGGATTGCTACGCAGCAGCACGCTACTGGCCCGGTGCAGCCCGGCCAGCTCGCCCCAGCGCATCCCGGTCCAGTACGCAGTACGAAGCAGTAGGTTATCGGCGTAGCGCGGGGTGCAGATCCGCCCGATAATATCGGCCGTCACCCACACCCGCTCGGCGGGCTTGGCCCGCCGGCGCCCCCATTCCCGGCGTCTACGGTGCAGCGGGTTGCCCACCAGCCGGTCGTCATCGACCGCGGCCTGCAGCAGCATCGACAGCATGCTCACCGCATCCTTGACGGTGCGGTACGCCAGGCCCGAGTCCTCGAGCCGGTTGGCCCAGGCTTTGACCGGCAGCCACGTGATGTCGCCGAGCTCGACGTGGCCCCAGCGTGGCAGAACGAACCGGCGCAGCAGGTAGTCGTAGCTGCCCGCGGTGCGGTCGCCCAGGCGCAGCGAGTCGCGCCAGACGGGCACGAACTCGGCGATGGTGACACGGCCACGGCGGGGGTCCTTCGCCCGGCCACGCCGCAAGTCCGACTCCTGATCGTCCCCCCACTGCTCCGCCGCCCGCTGGGTGAGAAACCCCGACTCGGAACCCCACGTACCATCCGGCAGGCGGTAGCGGACCCGCCAGGTGCTACCCCGCCGTTCGGCGTACGCCACGAGTCAACCGACCCTCACCCGCCGTCGACGATTTGGAGCGGGCTTGCCGTGCCGAGTTTCCGTTCCACATCGTCGCGGGCCCTACGCTCATGCAGTTGGATCACGTCGGCCCGGTGGGTGATGCCTTCCAAATAGCCGCTGATCTCCGCCTTGCGAACCATGTCTGAATCGGTGCGCGGGCGCACCCACAGGATCACACCGAGGCCCACAGCCGTGAGGGCCAGAAGCCGGGGAAGCATCATCAGCAGGTGCCCCTGTGCGACCAAGCCGACGATTGACCCGACGATGCTGGCCGCGAACAGGATCAGCAGAATGCGGCGCGTGATGACAGACAAGGAACTTCCCCCTCTGGAAGCGGTGGGTTGGAGCAATCGAGAACGTACTGACGGTGACGGGGTGGGCGCCATGCACGGATCACCCGACTTCCCCTCCACCGTTTGGGGGATGGACCCTCGACTACTACACACCTTCGCGCCGCAGTCCGGTGGGTTCGTCGTCCATCTGTTCGGCCATGATCCGCATCGTCTCGGCCCGGTGTCCACGAATCCAGTCCCGTGCGATGCGTTCGGCCTGTCCATACACCAAAGGCGAGTCGACCGGCCCGTCCCGGAGCAGCCGCAGCAGCTCATCCTCGGGCATGCCGTACACGAGCGTCAGCTTCACAATGGTCGCGTTGCTGGGCTTGCGTTCGCCGGACTCCGCTTTCAGCACAGTGTCCTTGGAACCCAAGCCGGCGCGCTTCGCGGCCTCCTCGGCTGACCATCCCCGTTTGGCGCGTTCGAGCGCGAGCCGTTCAGACAGCTCAATCCAGTACAACTCGGTGCGGGCCATGAGGCACATGTTAGTACAGGTTGGGGCAGGGTTGTCCACAGCTTCGGGCATCCAACCTGGGGACTTGCCTGCCTAAATCCTGGACCGAGTTGGGCTAGACAGGGCCTAAAGGTTGGTCTAACTTATACCGCATGAGGAAAAACGTGCTGTACGGACGCCAGGTCATCGGCCACAAGCTCGCCGCAGCACGTGTCGCGGCCCAGCTCACCCAAGAACAGGCCGCCGAGAAGGTGTGCACCTTGGGCGTCAGGCTGAGCGCGTACCACTTCGCCAGCATCGAGCGGGGCCGTAAGCAGCCCTCGCCTCAGACTCTCGCCGCGATCTGCGCAGCCCTCGACATCGAGGAGAGCGCGATCACCAAGCGGGTCCGCGTCCGAGCATGACGCTGGACCTGCTCACCGAGCAGCAGGCCGCGGCGCGGCTCAACGTGCCGCCGTCGTGGCTCGCCTCGCAGCGCAAGGCCCGGCTCATCCCCTACACCGCGCTCGGACAGCGGTATGTCCGCTACTCCGAAGCCAACCTGGCGGAGATCATCCGCCGCTACCAGACCGCAGCAAAGAGAGGCCGCTAATGCCAGGACGCCGCAAGCACGACAACAGCGGATCTGCCCGCAACCACCGAAAGATGCGCTCAGGCCGCAAGAGCCACCAGAAGGGCCAGCTCGGGCGCAGCAAGCGGCTGCGCGGTCGGACACCGCAGACGAAGGGAGTCGGACCTTATGGGACGTAAGGACGGAAGCAGCGGCGGCGGTGGCAGCCAGACCAGCGGCGGCGGAAACCAGCCGCAAGCGCCGAGGCCACCCAAATCCGGGCAGACCCCGCCCCGGCCATGACCACACAGACCGACACGCCGGCCACCGGCCAGGCGACGGGCGACGACAAGCCCGTCCACCTGCAGTGCTGCGTGGTCGCGAACATGGCCCTGTGCGGGTCACCGCTGTCGGGACCGCGGCTGGCCGACGGGCACCCTATTGACTGCCGCGTCTGCGACTACCTCCTACGCGAGAACTTCTGCCCGCTGCGGCAGTGTCCGGCTCTGGGGTGACCTCTTGCTGCAGGCGAAGCAGGTAGTCGGCGACGCTGGTCAGCGCGATCCGCAGGTCCGGGTGGAGCAGGTTGAACCGGCCTGGCAGCTCGAGCGGCTGGGCGGTGAGGCTCGTGTGTTGTGCCTCCCGCACCCGTTCGACCGGCACCCGCAGCGCGAGCGCGAGCGCCTGCACCTTGGCCGGGGTGATGTTGACCCGCTTGCCGAGCTGCAGGTCGCTGATGTCGGCCGCGACCAGGACAGGTTCGTAGGGGCGGGCCGCTTCGCGGACGCCAAGCCCGAGTTCGTCGAGCCGGCCGCGCACGAGCTGGGCGAGCGTTTCGGTTGTCATGCCGTCAGTGTGTCCCATTAGACACGGTTGGCGCAAGGTTTGCGCAAGGTCGGGTCACAGTTCGGTCACGGTAGCTGTTGGGGTGTCGTATCTGTCGGACGACAGGCGTAGAACTGAGGGTGTAGCACCGTAGCACCACACGAGAGAACGGAGCACAGATCATGCGCTACATCGCAGCAGGGGACGGGATCACCTACGGTCCCTTCCCACCGGCCCCGCCGGTCGAGGTCGAAGCAGTGCCGCACCTGACGGTCAGCGAGCTGGTGGAGCAGTTCGCTGGGCATCTTTACGCCCGGCCGTTCCACCTGGGCCAGTCGATGACCCTGGACTACATCACCGGCACCGACGACCTGGCCCGCACGCGGGACACGCTCGCGTGGTGGAAGGAGAAGGTCGGCGGTGAGGTGACCGCCGAGCGGTGGCCCCCCGGCGACGCCTACGTGTGGCTGACGATCCCCGGTATCTGCATCCAGGTGATCGTCAGCACCGTGGATGACGACGCCGAGTTCCCGTGGTACGGGCGGCTCGGCCTGACCGCCGCAGAGGTGAAGGCATGAGCAACACGAAGGGCGACATCCGCCGCGTCGCAGACATCGCCGATGGGCTGAACAAGCTCGCCGCGTTTGTCCGCACCCACCCGGAGCTGGCCGAGGACCTGAACCTCCTGTTCGCCCACACGCTCGTGCCGGTGGGGTTCCGCACCGACCAGGCCAGCCGTCTCGCCAGCTTCGCCCGCGCCGGCAAAGCCAGCGGTGTTGAGGTCACCAAGAACTACGACGACGACTGGGCTGCGGTGAACCTGCAGTTCGGCGAGCAGGTCGCGCTGTGGGTCTACGCGGGCCGTAGCCAGGTGTGCGAGCGCATCGTCACTGGCACCACGTGGGTCGAGAAAGAAGTCGTCGACCCCGGCGCCCCCAAGATCAAGCAGATGGTGCCCCAGCACACCGTGGAGTGGAAGTGCTCCCCGCTGCTCGCTGAGGTGCCCGAGCGCGAGGCGACTGTCGCCGAGGAGGTGCCGTTCTGATGAAGACCACACACCGAGGTGACGACATCACCATCCGCCGAGCGCAGAGCAATGCGCTGGCCGTGTTCCTGCAGGTTCGCGGGATCGCGCTGCGGGACCACCTGCAGGACATCGCGGCCATGACCACCGTCGAGGCGTGGAAGGACGCCGTGGTCGCCACCGAGTACATGACCGACCCGCCCGCGTACGGCATGACGCACGAGCAGGCCGAAACCAGGCTGCTCGACGCGCTGGACCGTCTGGCCGAGCAGGTCGGCATGGCCCACTTCACGATGGGCCCGGTGCAGACCGGCCGGGTCCGCGCGGAGCTGGACGTGGCCATCGGCGGTGCCGCGTGAGCGACTTCGACTGGACGGAGAACCTGACTGACGGCCAGGTCGCGGAGGTCTTGGCGGACGACGAGTACCACGCACGTCACGATTCGCCCGAGCCGGACTACCAGGACGCGGCGCTCGACGACCGCGACGCGGACGGCTACTACCGCGAGCCCGCCGAGGAGGTGCCGTTCTGATGAAGCGCCGACGCGGGTACCGCCCCAACTGGTGGGTGCGGCTGATCGGGCTCGGCCCCCCCTGGTTGATCCGCTCCCACTGGGGCTGGCACGACGACATCGCCGCGGCGTGGGACCGCCACGTCACAACGCACTACCTCGATCCGATGCACGGACGCGGCCACCGGCCGGCCGTCGAGTCGGAGTCGAAGCCCAAGCTGGACGGCTCCCGGCCCAGGCCGTGGCCGGACATGTTCCTTGAGCTTCACCCATTCCATCGGGTGCCCCCGCCGGCGGCGCTGCCGAAGAAGGAAGACGAGTCATGAGGCTGGACCTGATCGCGTTTTGGATTCTGATCTGGTGCGCGGTCGCGCTGATCCTCGGCCTGATCATCGGGCCGATGATCAGCGGTCGCCGCAAGGAGGACGACGATGGGCAACACTAAGAGCACGGCCACCGCTGCGGGAAGGCAAGGGGAAGCTCCCGCTGCGGTGGCCGCACCACGGATGAGCGGCGTCGACATACTCGGCGAGTTGGAGCTGCTGCACGGGCCCAAGTGCTTGACCCAGGAGCAGCGGGAGTACCTGATCGCGGGGATCAAGACGACTCGGGTGAGCCAGCTCAGGAAGGTTGGCAGCCCGTCGTACATCGAGGCGTACGACGTGCGCGCCCACCTGACCCGGATCTTCGGGTTCGCCAACTGGTCCGAGGACATCCTCGAGGTCGCCCAGACGTTCCAGGCCAGCGAGCAGCGGTGGAAGAAGGACAAGAAGACCGACGAGCCGATCCCGGACTCGGAGTACACCGCGTGGACGGTGGGCTACCGGGCCACGGTGCGGTTGACCATCTGCTGCCCGCACGGGGTGCCGATCGCGTCGTACACGGAGGTCGCCGCCGACGTGTCGGATGCGCAGCCGCAGCTCGGCGAGGCGCACCACAACGCGCTGTCGGCCGCTGCGTCGACCGCGTTGAAGCGGGCCGCTGCCAACCTGGGCGACCAGTTCGGCCTGTCCCTGTACCGGAGGGGGTCGACGGCGGCGCTGGTCGCCACCACCCTCGTGCACCCGTGGGATGGGGAGAAGCGCATCGGGAAGCTGGGGGCACGGCCGGACGAGCACATCGACGAGCAGCTGCCCCGCGAGCAGGAACCCCGCGAGTCCGTGTCGGTGCCCTACGAGGGCGACGACTACCCCACCGCTGCCCAAGCGACCGAGGACGACCCGAACTTCCCGCCGGCCGAGGACGGCGCGCCGCGTGGCCCGGAGCAGATCAAGGCCGACGCGATCGCGGCGAAGGACCTGGGGTCCAAGGATCGGATGCAGCGTCTCACCGACCTGATGACGGAGCTGACCGAGATCGGCGGCGACCCGCCCACGCGGGCGTTGCTGATCGGCGAGTTGGCGTCGGCGAGGCAGGCTGTCGATCGGGCTGATCGGGCCGAGGCGCACGCGGCAGGGAAGTAGCGCCGTGGTCTATTCGGAGCGGGAGTTCGCGGCGCGCTTTGACACGGCGCTGGTGATGCACGATGTGACGCGTCCCCGCTCCATGCAGGTCGAACTGGGGTTCTCGGACCTGACCTGTAGGGAGCGGGCGCGTCGCAAGGTGGTCGGCATCGCGCCCACCGACGAGCCGTCCCGCTGGGCGGCGCAGGTGGGCAGCGCGCTGCACAAGCTGTGGGCCGAGGCGCTGGACCCGCCGGCCCCCATGCCGAAGGCGCTTCCCGGCGCGCTGGTGGAGCAGGAGTTCACCGTCAAGCTGCCGTCCGGGCTGGTGGTCACCGGCCACCCTGATGTGATCGACCCGACCGAGCCGTCGTGCAGCGACGGCAAGAGCGTCGACGGGCCCGGTGCGCTCTCGCTGCGCGAGCGCCACGGTCCCGAGGATGACCAGTGGGCGCAGGTGACGCTGGGCTACGCGGCGGCGATGCAGGCCGGGATCATCCCCCACGATCAGGGCATTGTGCGGATCTTCTGGCGGGACCGCTCCGGTAAAAGCGACCGCACCGTGGTCAAGCAGCAGCAGTACGACCCCGAGTGGCTGCACTACGCCGACCGCTTCTACGAGGACGTTGCCTACGCCGTCGAGGTCGGCGAGGAGGCGATGCGCGACAAGCACTGGACGTGGTGCGCTCGCTGGTGCGAGCACTTCACCGGATGCCGCGGCGGGCTGGCCGCGTTCGGCCCGCGCATCGACGACGACGTGCTCGTCCAGGCTGCCCGCGACGCCTACGAGGCCAAGGAGCTGCGCGACCACTACGACGCCGAGAGGGAAGCCGCCTGGGACGTGCTCGACGACCTGTGGCACGGCGTCACACCTGGGGACAAGATCCCCACCTTCGACATCGGCGGGATGCGTGCCCGCCGCTCGTGGGTCAACCGCGAGGACACCGAAGACGGCGGCTACTGGCGCCGCGAAGTGCAACCAATGAAGGAGAGGACCTGATGCTCAGCATCCCGACTGGCGAGCTCGTCGGCACCATCGCCGACGTGCTCCCGTTCGCCAGCCAAGACAAAGAGCTGCCCGCGATCAACGCGGTGCGAGTCGAGTGGGACGGCGACCGGCTGCACGCGTTCGCCACCGACCGTTTCGTGGCCGCATGGTCCCGCTGGCACCCCGGCGACGACCCCACCGCGGACCACAAGGAAGGCGCCCAGGACGGGCTGTTCGACGACTGGGGCAGCGCCGACAAGCCGTGGTCGTTCGTGATCCCCCAGCCCGACGCGGCCGAGATCGTCAAGATTTTCAAGCTGCCGACCAAGGTGGACCGGCACCCGCTCGAGGTGGACGTGGACTACCCGAAGGTGACCATCCGGCGCCGGCCGGGCAGCGACTTCTCCGCGATCACATTCCAGTTCGAGGCGCCGCTGGGTTCAGCGTTCCCCGAGGTGCGCAACCTGCTTGGCCGCACGGGTGTCAGCGAGCTGCTCGGCGAGTGCGTGTCGTGGGACCCGAAGAAGCTGGCCACGTTCGCCAAGGTCCGCTACCACGGGGTGCCCCGGTTCTACCTCGACGGCCCGCACCGGCTGACCCTGGTGGAGATCGGGGAGCGGTTCACAGGCGCGATCATGCCGATCCGCGTGAACGACGACGACGAGCCGAAGCCCGAGCCTGTGGAGCAGGTCGACGGGCAGTCGGCCATCGGTGACGACGCATGACCGTGCGCGTCGCGGCCCGAGCCGGATACGTGCTCACCGACCGCGCCTACCGGGCGCTCGCCGAGCCGCCTGGGCTGATACCGGAAACGGCCAGGGTCGCGGCCAGAACCCGGTGGGTGCTGACCGACCGGGCCCGCGCCGCGCTCGGCCCCGACAGGCAGGGAGAACACGATGAGTGACGGCACCTGGATCAAGGTCGGCTGCGGTGAGCGGGACGACGCGGTGCGCAAGGCGACGATGGCTGGCAAGGGAGCCTTGTCCACGTACGGCACGCCAACCGGCGCTATCGAGTTCCGGTTCAGCGACTCCGACCTGCCGCTGGTGCGGGACATCGAGGTGTGGGGCGCTGGTGTCGGGCACTGCTCGCACGAGCGGTTCGTGCCAGCCAAGCCGGACCGGGCCAGCCGCCAATTAGTCGCCTCGCATGTTTGGACGAAGCTGGGCGACAGCGGAGTCCAGGTGCGGCACACCGAGGGCCACAGCCTCGTCATTGACGTGACCGAACCGATCACGCCGGCGCCGTGGCTGCACTGCACGAGGAGCAGCGGTGACTAACCGGCCCACGATTGTCTGCCTGTGCGGTTCGACCCGGTTCGGCGAGGCGTTCCAGGAGGCCAACCTTCGGGAGACCCTCGCCGGCCGGATCGTGCTGAGCATCGGCTGCGACACGAAGTCGGACAGTGAGCTTTGGTCTGGGAGCCCGGAGGAGGCCGCGCAGATCAAGGCCGCTCTGGACGAGCTGCACAAGCGGAAGATCGACCTTGCCGACGAGATCCTGGTGCTCAACGTGGGCGGGTACGTCGGCGAGTCGACCCGCAGCGAGATCGCGTACGCGGAGCAGCACGGCAAGTACGTGCGCTACCTGGAAGCGACCGGCCTGTACGGCACCGTCCTGGTGGGTGACACCGATGGATGAGCCGATGACACCGCAACGGCTGGCAGCGACCATCGCTGCCGAGTTGGAACGCAGAGGCTTCATGGGTTGGTTCGTGGCCAATTCTCAGAGCCCACTGTGGAGTGAGCGGACCCCGGAGCAAGAGATTGGCCGGGTGGCCGCTATTGCCGCTGCTCCACTATTGGACGACCTGGCGCAGTTGCGGCAGCGCATCGACGCGGCGCTGGCCGAACACAGCTCCTACGTTGAGGAGTTCTCCGGCGAACGATGCTCTGAGGACAACCAACCCTGGCCTTGCGCGACGGTGCGGGCGTTGACTAACGGCCTGCAGCAGAAGGTCACTCTAAGCCCCGAGTACCCACGACAAGATTCCACGACCCTTGGCACTGCCTCTGGTACTGGATACGGCGTGGGTGCTCGGATCGCCCGCGACTACGGCACGGAGGTGAGCGGGTGATGACGCCGCAGCCGATCCCGCCGCGGCCGAGGTCCGACATCCCGTGGCTGTGGATCATCATCCTTGTGCTCTCGACCGGCATGTTCCTGGCCTGGCTGAGTCACGAGCAGCAGGAGTGCGAAGACCGTGGTGGCCGGTACGTGCGTGGCCTCATCTGGTTTGAGTGCATCGGGGAGGGCCGATGACCGCGCAGCCGCTATCCCCGCAGCTCGCCTTGGCGATGACGGAGAAGGAGCTGCAGCGCAACGTCGTCGACCTCGCGCTGACGCTGCGCTGCCGGGTCAACCACCAGCTCCCCGCCCGCACACCGACCGGCAGGTGGCACACCGCCACCCAAGGCCACAAGGGCTGGCTGGACACCACGATCGTCGGGAAGCGGGGGGCGCTGTTCCGCGAGTTGAAGTCGCACCGCGGGCGGATCGACCCGGAGCAGTACGCGTGGATCACAGCGTGGACGGTCGCCGGTTTCGACGCTGCGGTGTGGAAGCCGCTGGACTGGTACTCGGGCCGGATCGAACGCGAGATCCGCGCCATCGCGTGAAACGCAGCCGCATCGAACGAAGCACTCCGCTGCGGGCTGGCAAGGGGCTCGAGCGGCGCACTCGTTTGCGCTCACGGCCCTCCCGCAGGGCGCGGCCCGACGAGCCGCTGGCTGACCGCTGCGAGGCGAACGTGCCTGGGGTGTGCACTGGGAGACCCGAGCATCGCCACCATCGCCTGAGGCGCTCTCAGGGTGGCGGGGACGAGGTGGAGAACACGCTGGACGTGTGCTACCGCTGCCACGACTGGATACACCGCCACCCCTGGGCGGCGGTGGCTCGGGACTGGCTGCGATTTCGCATGCGCAAGTTGTCATGACGTAGCACCCGACGGTCCTACACTGACCGCAACGAAGGGAGCACCACCATGAGCGTCCGAAAGGGCGAAGCCGCGGTGCACAACGCGTCGACCTGGGTTGGACACTCGTACCCGGCCGGCTGGTGTCTGCGGTGGGTGCGGGAACGCTTCGGCATCGGCCTGCTGTACGGGTCGGCCGCGCTCGCGTGGCGGTCCGCCAAGCACCGTCACCAGTCCGGCCCGCCCCCGCGCGGTGTGCCCGTGTTCTACACCGGAGGCCGCTCCGGGTTCGGCCACGTCGCGATCTCCGCCGGCGGGGGCTACATCTACACCACCGACCTGCCGAACATGGGCAGGGTTGGCAAGGTCCACTGGAAGGAGCCGATCCGCCGCTGGGGGATGACCTACGCGGGCTGGACGAACGACCTCAACGGTGTGTCGACCTGGTGCCGCACCGTCGACCTGTCCAGGCTGCGGTACGCGGCCAAGGACCACCCGATGCACTACCAGTACGGCACGTTCGCCGTGCAGCGGCAACTCGCGATGGTGGGGCTGCTGCCGTGGGCGAAGGTCAACGGCTGGTGGGGCACCTCCACCACCAAGGCGTACGCGGCGTGGCAACAGCGCCTCGGCTACAGCCGGATGGAGGCCGACGGGATACCCGGCCTGACCACGCTGCGCCACCTCGGCCAGCACTCGCCGTTCATCATCGCGAAGTCGTAGCCATGCTGCGCGGCTTCGACGTTTCCCACCACCAGGGCGCCGAGGACTGGCCTGGGATGCAGCTCGCCCACGGGATCTCGTTCGGGTTCGCGAAGGGCACCCAGCGGGAAGACTTCCGCGACTCCCGCTTCCCCGAGAACTGGGCGGCGATGCGGGTGCTGGACGCGCGCGGCGCCTACCATTTCGCCGAACCGGACCTGGACCCGTACGACGACGTAGAGCTGTTCCTCAACTACGTCAACCCCACCGAGCCGACCGACCTGCTCGTGCTCGACCTCGAACGGTCGACGCTGAGCCAGGAGGACACGAGCGCGTGGGCGCAGGGCTGGGCGCAACGCTGTCGCAGCCTCGCCCCGGCGTACGTGCCGGGCATCTACATGGGCGGCGGGTACCTGACCAACCGCACCGGGCTGGGTTTGCGCGGCCCGTTCGGCTGGCTGTGGTACCCGAGGTATCCCAGCTCCCTCGCCAACCGCCCGGTCTGGCCCGAGTTCAACCCACCCCAACCGTTGGACAGACTCGGCTACACGGTGGCCTGGAAGAACACCGCGTGGGGGCGGATGCCGGACTTCTGGCAGTTCTCCGCCACATTCCCCGTCGAAGGCGAGAGCCACGACGCCAACGTGTTCGGCGGCACCCTCACCCAGCTACTCGACCTGAACAAGGAGCCACCCGTGGACATCAACCCGGATCAGAAGATCAGCCTGCTCAAGCCGGACGGCAAGGGCGGCATGATCCGCAACGCCGCCGGGGTCGTCCTCAACCTGGACGAGATCACCCTCGGCAGCGCGATCGGCCTTGCCGCGGCAGCCGGGCACCTCGCCCCGAAGATCGCCAACGCGATCGCGGTGCTGTCCGGCGCCGTCGCCGGGGTACCCGAAGCGGTGGCCGCGAAGCTCGCACCCCACCCGGTCGACCTCGAGGTGCTCAAGCAGGCCGTGACCGAGGTCCTCACCGACTCCGGGCTGCTCGGTCTGCTGCCCGGCCAGTAACCCCGAAGGAGGGTTAAGCAATGCTAGACAAGATCAAGAAGGCGCTTGCTTATCTGCGCGACTTCGAGCCGGCCCGGCTCGCGGCTATCAAGACCGCCGCGTTCGGGCTGCTCGCCACGCTCGGGCTCACCGTGTCACCCGCGCTCGACGCGCGGGCTGGGGCTGTGGTGGTAGCCGCGACCGGGATTCTGACGCTGATCCAGTCGGTCCTGACCCGCAGCACCGTGTGGTCCCCGGCCAGCGTCGACCAGCTCACCGCCGCGGCCGCATCTGGGCAGGACAGCTTCCTGTCGACCCCCACCGACATTCCGCAGCCGTCGCCGTACGCCCCGTACGACGACGCCGCCGACGCGACCCCGGAAGGGTTCTAGGAAGATTCCCCGCCGTTTCCGGTGCCAGAAACGGTGGGGAGGGCGGGTTGCCGACGTACCCGCCTCGGAGCCGCCCCCGGTTCAGGCTGGGGGCGGCTTCGCATGTTCGGCGATGTGCTGGTCGAACCGGCCCTTCTCGTAGGCGGCTGCGGCTGCCACGTCCTCGACCTTCTTCTCGATCCGGGTTAGTTTCCCGATCACGTCGTCAGCGAACCCGTTGCCCACATTCTGGGTATGCTGCTCGATCCTGGCCAGCGGCTTTCTGGTACTGCGGTTGTTCAGCCAGTGCAGCAGCAGCGGCGCGAGGATGGCAGTAACGATGAGCCCGGCGAGCGCCCACCCGCCGCTGAGGCCCTGCTCCGACCCCATCAGCTGCTCGTCGCATCGTCGGCCATCCAGATCGCCTCCAAGTGCGAGTCGCCCGCCGCCCCGCCGTTGGCGTTCAACCCGGCACCGGAGTTCTGCCGGCCGAAAAGCTCCACATAGTCGGTCGACCCGTTGAAGGCGATAAGACCTGCCACCTGCACGATGGTCTCCACGCCCGAAATGGATGCCAGGTGTTGCAGGGCTATCGTGGTCGTGCCGTTCTTGGTGAGCTTGGCGTCGCGGTGGCCGGTCGAGTTGGGGTCGAAGTTGACCTGACCTTTCAGCCAGTACAGCCCGGCCTTGTTCGGGGTGATCCGGGTGTTGTTGGTCGAGTTGTCGTGCATGTTGTGCGAGTCGAAGTCCTCGGCGGCGAAGACGATCGCCTCGTACGTGTTGTTGGTAAGGCTCTGGTTGCCGGTCTTGTAGATCTTCGCCCGTGGCCGCTTGTTCAGCTTCACTGTGTTCGTGCCGGCCGTCAGGTCGGCGTCCACGATCAGTGAGTCGTTGGTGCGCAGCACGTTCGCCGCGTCACGGAACAGGTTGGTGTCCAGCGCGCCCGCGCCGTCGGACCACACCAGCTTCCCGTCGGCCTGGACCCGCAGCCGGGCGTTGGCGTCGCCGTTCAGCCGGACCAGCAGCGCCTCGTCGGTGGCCGAGGCCCGCCGGAAGATCGGGTCGGCGGTGAACTCGGGCTGGCCGGAGAACACAGGCGCGCCGGTCCAGGTGCCCGCGATGGTGCCGCCGTTCTGGATGTCGAGCGCGTCGTCGGTCTTCAACCTGTTCCCGGCCGCGTCCCGGTACAGGTTCGTGTCGCGGGCCGCGCTACCCGGACCCCACTCGATCTTCCCGTCGCCGAGCACCGCGAACCGGGGTGTGCCGTCGGCGGCGACGCGCGCCAGCAGCGCGATCCCGCCCGCCGCGGCGTCCTGGAAGATCGGGTCGCCGGTGAACAGGGCAGCGCCGGTGAAGCTCGGGGCGCCGGAGAACACCGGAGTCCCGGAGAGGGTGGGGTTGCCCGACAGGGTGGGGGAGCCGGTGAACGTGCCGGACAGGGCGCCGCCGGCGTAGGCGTTCGACGAGTCGAGGGTCTTGTTGGAGATCGTCTGCGCGTCGTTGTGGCCGACCACGTTGCCTGCGACGCCGTGGACCTGGCTCGCTGCGGCGGCGTGGGCGTTGAGCAGGTCGATCTCGAACGCGGTGATACACGGGTAGACGGACAAGGGCACATCAGCGTCGTGGTTGGTCGGGGAGGTGCCGTCCTGGCCGCGCCCGGCCACACCGCCGGAGACGGTGCACGTGTCCCCGGTGCGGGACGACACCAGCACCTTCTCCACGTTCACCTTGCCCTGAGAGAGCACCACAAAGAACGGACCGCCCGAGCCGTCCGACCAGCCTGCCGAGTTGCGGACCGTGAACGAGGTCGACGCGGCGGTGATCGGGGCTGCCAGCTCGGTGATGACCGCGTTGCCGGGGTGGCTGTACCGCACGGCCGGGTTAGGCAGAGGCACGGCTCACTCCTTCGTCTGGGCGTCTGCCGAGACGGTGCGACACCGCGCGGTCGACGATCCGATGGTTGTGGGCATGGGTCTCCTAGCCGGTCACCTGGCTGAGCTTCACGTACAGTGTCCCGGTCCAGGCGTAGTTGGGCACCGTCTCCGCGCCCGTGTTGCGGTCGAACAGCCAGGTGATCCCGTCGACCACCACGGGCACCGATTCAAGGCCCCACCGCAGGGTGACGATGCGCTTGGTGTCGCGCAGGCTGCGCAGGAACGCCTCCTCGGCCAGCGGGTTGAACGGCAGTGCGATGTCGTGGTCGGTGAACACGGTCTCCTGGAACAGCAGCGGGAACACCCAGCTGGACGGCTGCGGCGGGACGGGGATTGCCCGCAGCGTCCACCGCCGCAGCGTCGGCGTCGCGTAGGTGACCGTGGTCTTCCCGTTGAGGGTGAACATCAGCTCGAACAGCTCGGCGCGTTTCTGCGACCCGTTGAGCGGGCCGGGCCCGACCGATCCGGGCGAGCTGGATATGCCGATGCCGGTCTCAACCTGGTCGTCGCCGATCAGCGCGAAGTTGATGCTGGTGCCGTCGGGCAGCGGCGAGTGCCGCGGGTCGAGGAACGCGGCCAGCTTCGTGTCGGGAATGCCGTAGGAGATCAGCCCGGTGCGCAGCTCGCCAGACGCGACCGGCTTGTCGGCGATGCAACGCCACACCCCGCTGGTGTCGACGGCGAACACCGGGTGGGCGTGGTCTCCTGCGCTGGGCAGGATAGCCACCGCGTTGACCACGCCCGAGGTGGTGGCCATCACATCCGACGCGTAGGCGGGCACCAGCGCGCCGCTCTCGTCGTTGACCACCGACGGGTCGAGCCGGCCCAGCCCGGTCGAGTTGCCGTCGTAGTTCGACCAGCCGAACCACGTGAAACGGTCCCAGGTGGTGAAGCAGCGCACCGCCGCCCCGGTGGGGATCAGGGAGCCGACGTTGAGGTCGCCGTTCTGGGTCGGGACACAGAAGCGGACCCCGCGGCTGGTGCCGAGGAAGACGAACCCGAGCGCGCCGTGGATCGAGTGGATCGTCTCACCTGGCGGCAGACCGGCTATGGCAGCGGCGGGTTTGCCGAGCGCGGTGGTCTCCTTCTCGACCGCGATCTTGTACACGTTGCCTTGGGCGCCAGCGTTCCCGGCGGCGTAGATGAACCCGTTGCCCTCGGCGAACCCCACCCATACCCAGGCTGCGGTGACGTGGGTGAACAGCGGCGCGGGCAGCGCGCCCGAGCCGGTGATCTCGTACAGGTTGTTGTTGTGCGCGGCGAGCAGCCTGCCCTTGACGTAGGCGACCAGCGACACCGGGTTGCCGGAGGTGACGAACGCCGCCGCCGCGGTCGGGCCTCCGGCCGCGTCGGTGATGTACACCCGGTTGGTGCCCCACGCCGAGTAGACGTTCACCCCGTCGGTGCACAGGCTGGTGCAGTTCGAGCCAGGAATACCGCCCACGGCCGTCCACACCGACAGCGGGTCCGGGCTGGTGCGCAGGTTGTTGCCGCCGGAGGAGGTGTAGGCGCGGGCCGTGCCCGACGGGTTGACCACCAGCAGCGACGAACCGGAACCGCCCGAGAAGTTGTCGACCTTCTCCGTGTCCTCGAGCAGGGACAGCTCCCAGCGGGTCCACGGGTCGACGCCCTTCGACGAGCGGAAACGGGCCCGGTCCTGGTCCGAGCCGGGACGGTCCAGGTGGTCCTGCCCGGCGCCCTTGTGCCATGTCGACGCGGACCGCCGCCACGTCTGCTCGGGCGAGAGCGACTGTTCGCCGAGCTCGTCGGACTGGTCCGACTGGGGCCGCAGCTGGTCCTTGGTTTCCTCCCGCGCCCAGCCGTCCATCGACGGCACGTCTTTGCGGGACAGGTCCAGCATGTAGGGGTGCCCGTCGATGGCGATGTGGTAGATGCCCGGCACGAGGTCCGTGGCCGACGGCGAACCGTCAAAGTACGGGGCGTCGTACGCAGAGTCGTATCTGAGCAGCGGGGCCGGCATCAGCTACCCCCTCGTCGACCACTGCTCGTGCAGCCGGGCCCGCTCGGCGGAAATCCGCTGCCTGCGCTGCACCGCGGCGAACTGGGCGGCGCGCAGCAGCCCACCGGAGGGGATCTGCTCCTGGCGGCGTGGCTCCGGCTGGCCCTCGCCCATGTTGCGTTTCACCTCACGCGGGCCGACCAGGGTGACGAACGCTCCCAGCTCCGGCAGGTCGTATGCGGTGGCCGGAAGGCCGGTGGTGGTCATGTTGGCCGCTGCGGTGGCCAGCGGGGTGAACGGCGCCTTGTACAGCAGCCGCACGAGGTAGCCGTTGTGGAGCTGGGAGAAGATCCGCAGTGCGAGCCCGGACGGGAAGTCAACGATGTTGGCCGTCCGCTCCACCCGCCACCGCAGCTTGTCGAGCCGCTTCCACTCTTTGCGGCTGCCGGGCAGCTCGGCGTAGATCTCGTACTCCTGCTGCAGGTCGCTCACCCCGGTCAGGTCGAACGCCTCGAACTGGGAGTTGTAGGTGAACTCCTTCGTCTTCATCTGGAACAAGCCCTGCGCCGACAAGTCCGCGAGATCGGTGTTGACCTCCTGGAAGATGCGGTAGTCGGTGAACCGCGGGTTGACCCGCACGGTCTCGCCGTCGTTGTGGTTCTCGTCGGGGGAGCCGTCCTCGGCGGCCTGCACCACCACCACACCCGACGCGGGGCTAGACCAGACGTAGAACACGCTCTGCCCGACCGACAGCCTGGTGCCCGGCCCGATGCCGGTGGTGGGGAACTCGAGCGTGAGCGTTCCGCTGCCGGCGACGTAGTTCTCGGCGAGCCGGTTGCGCTGCTCCGAGATCCCCGACAGCAGGCGGGCCCGCACGTTGTCGACGAGGGTCTGCCCGGTGGCCATTACTCCTCCACGGGCTTCGGGTCGGTGTATGCCATGGTCGGGTTGAAGCCGCCGTCGTCGAGCATCGTGATGGCCTCTTTGAGTTGCCTGCCGCGTTGGCCCGGATAGAGCTTGCCCCGCGTGATCTCGTACTCGTGGTCGGCGTGGCGCTCCAACGTGGCGCAACCGTTGATCTTCGGCGGCTGCAGCCCTTGCCTGCGGAGCCGGGCGTAGGCGTTCATGTCCGCCTCGGGCGTGACCGAAGCCGCGAAGCGGTACTGGCGGGAGCCGCGGTCGGCGGTGTCCAGGACGAGGGAGCCGGCCTTGCAGCCGAAGCAGCCCTCGACGTACTCGGGGTGGGTCCTCTGCTGGTGAAGGCTCGTCATAGTCATAGTGTCTCCTGGGACGGGCCTACGGTTGCGGAACCGGCTTCGGGTCGGTGGTCAGGTACGCGCCGTAGCCGCTGTTGGTGATCAGGTCGATGTCGGCCTGGTCGAGCGGCCCGTAGATGTGCCCGCCGAGGAAGCTCTTGCCGTTCACGCCGTAGGTGCCTGGCGGCTGCTCCTCGTGCAGCAGGCCGTCCAGACCGAGGTACAGGTTCGGCGGTTGCGGCGTGTGGGGGGCCATCGAGCGCCACGGCTGGCCCATCGACTCCGGGAACTGCGGGTCCGACTCCGGCACGAAGGTGCCCCGGTGCGGCGGGGTGAAGTACGTGTCGGGCATCGCCGACCTCCCGCCTAGGTGGGCGTTACGAAGACGACGACCGCCGCTGCCGCTGACCGCTCCACGAAGATGCCCACCTGCACCTGCACGTTCGGCAGGACCCTGCTGTCGCCTCCCGCGCCGGCGAGCACGATCTCGCCGATGATCGGCCCGGTCACGTCCAGGCTGTCGTGCAGCTTCACCGTCGCGGCAGCCGCAGCGTCCACGGTGAACCCGACAACGCCGATCCGGCCCGTGTGGAGCAGCTGGTTGCCCGCCCCGTTCGCGAGTGCCTTGTAGTTGGCTGGCTGCTGGGACACGTTAGACCACCACGAGCCCGACGCGGAGCCCCTCGACCGGCTGCTCGTTGTCGGCCTCCCAGGTCACCTCGGCGAGCACCGGCAGGCCGGACTCGTCGAGCTCGGTCCACAGGGAGAAGTCCTGTCGCA
>Ga0209481_10000080_pt1 | contig 47138 bp, 64 predicted proteins | sample SoiMetdeltSBSDD3_FD_187598 | JGI IMG/M metagenome (GOLD analysis project Ga0209481, IMG submission 187598) | Bulk soil microbial communities from a Populus tree surrounding site in Tennessee, USA - Soil MetaG P. deltoides SBSDD3 (SPAdes) (version 2) | ecosystem: Environmental > Terrestrial >...
CCCTTCCACCTTATGCGACAATAAATACGTACCTTACACCCCAATCTAACCGCCACAAATAACCACCATCACACCCTATCTGTCGCATAATGCATACTATGTGACACCCCCAACCTTTTTCCACGCTCGCCCCGCCCACGCCCCACTACGCATATGAATAAGGTGAACAAAGCGATTCTTTCTACTACTGATAAAACAAATGACTCACCGCCACGCTGACTGGGCAAGCGCAGTGGATAATGACTTGGTATTCTCAATTGGTAATTCTTGACCGCCGATTTGAAAACGTATCCATGCAGCGATCAATGAGCATCTGCATAACAGGGGGTGTGACTGCATTCCCGTATTGCTTGACCTTCTCTCGTTTGGTGCCAAGCACAACGTATGTTTTAGGGAATGCCATTCCCTTACCTATCTCATGCGGGTGCAGCATACGGAAGTACAGATCTTCAACACTGAGGCTATCCAGTGCCTGGACCAGGGCTGCGCGATCCACGCCGGTCACGGTGTGAACAGGATCTCCCATTCCACTCGCCTGAGTTGTCCCGTAGTAATAGGATAGGAATGAGCCAGCGGAGAGTAATGCATGATGGGCTCCGGTCGAAGTGACGCACATCAATGCTTCGTCAAGACGCCCTGCCTTCGATGTGCCATGCAGCTCTGCGATGAAGCCTGGATTGATCAATCCAAATGATTTCTGAAGTTCCAAGGGAAGTGTCAGAACGGATTGATTACCGCTGGTTGTTAGTGTGCCGGCAGCTTCATCCAATCCGCTTGACATAAATTGCGGCTGTGCTCCACCTCCATAATTCTTAGTGAGAAAGCCAGCTACAATGCCCAATGTCTGCGCAGTGGTTTGGGTCGCCATTGGTTCAGATGAACTGTTGACGTATTTTCCATTGGCCTGAGAATGCGCAGTGTCAACCATCCAGGGTAAAACCACGGCATGGCTTGCATGACCTGGTTGAGTCGGTAGAGGTTCACCATAGGCATCCTTCACACGACATTCAAGCCCGCTGGTGTATCGACCTGTGACCACCATCACCTGCCTGCCATATTGCTCCAACCCATATTGGATGCGTGCAAGTGTTTTCGGTTTGAGCGGGTTTTTGCGATCGCCGATGCGCTCTGCTTCGATGGTCCAATCAATCGCATTGAAGGCTGCGAAATAATAGGGAGTCACTTGTTCGTGGCACCCTGGACAGCGATAAAAGTATTGAGCTTTGTACCTTCCCCATTTCGCTCTGCGCTTCCATGTTTGAATCGCTTCTACATCGCGATCACATTTCATACAGTGAGCTAGTGGGCGGAATTCGAGATCTGGTTTGCGGTTGCCTTTCTTCCAAAAGACCGTATAAAGCCGGTCGCGGCTTTGTGGAGTTGGGAATGCAAACATAGAGTTGAAATAAACCACCTCATGCTCATATCCCAATGCATGCATGGCGCTCAGCCAGGCATCCCACATGCACCACTTGGCAGCATCCACAACGTTCTCAACTATGATGATGTTGTAGTCGTGATATTCTGCAAAGCGCGGAACGTCCCACATGGTGGCACGGCTGCGCTCCTCTGATGGGTCAATCAAAACATTTCCAAACAAGTCATTTGCATAAAAGCGACGCGGCTTGCCCTTCGCCAGGGAATGATTGGTGCATTCAGGGCTGGTGATGAGAATGTCGGTGGAAGGATATCGACGTGGATTGACTGCTGAAATATCTGTGCAATCATGATCAACTTTTGGGAAATTGGTGTTGTGCGTCTCAATGGCCAGCTTCCAATGGTTCATAGCCAGGCGAATTTCAGCGCCGGCCAGAGCTGCACCGATCGAACTTCCACCGGCACCACAGAATTGATCTGTGAGCGTGATGAAGGATTTCTTCCTTGGCATCACATCACCCCTTCCACAGCGGATGTGAGCTCGTGCAGCGAAGATCTCAAATAGCGGACAGTGGTATCGACAGATTCATGCCCCAGTAACTGGGAGATGGTTGCGATCGGAGTGCCATTTCCTTCGAGCCGCTTAGCAAAGGTGTAGCGTAGCCAGTGCGGAGTAAGATCCGGGACGCGGATCTGTGCCCCGAGTGCGGAGACGCTTCGCTGCAGGGTCCGCACCGTGACGGGATTAAGTTTCAGATCCAGATAGGTCGCCAGTGCTTTGCGGGCGATCAGGTTCAAAGGGACGGTGCGTTCCTTACTCCCCTTCCCATTGCGGACCAGGACAAATCCACTGCGTTCATTGATGGTGATATCGTCTGCATAGACCATGGAGCACTCTTCGACGCGCAGACCGTGCAGCATGAGCATCACGGATGCCCAATCGCGGACCGAGTTCTGATATTCAAAGGCAGTGACCGCCCGCTTTGTGTTTTGCTCCAAAGCATGCACCAGGCGATGATATTCATCGTCCGTAAGGGATCGATGCTGAGTGGAACCGCGGACCTGTCCCTGTTGTTCCACGCCATCGAGCAGGGATGGATCGCCGATCCATGTGCATAGGATGCCAAACGCCCACAGACGTGAATTCCATGTGGCTGCTTTGACCTTCTCTTGTTTGAGTGACCATTCACGATATAGATGGAAATCGTAATTCGTGAGCAGGGACGGTTCGAACGCCTGGTTGAACTTGGCTTCATACCACAGGGAGAAAACCCGCACGTGTTGCGCCGCGAGCGCAACACTCTTTTTCCCTAGTCGTAGAGAATGGAGATGTTCACCAAGTTCACTATGCCAGGCAGGTGAAACAGTAAGAGGCTGGAGTTGGGTATCCGTTTGCATAATGTTATTACCACCCGCGTTGGGCTTGTTTTTCTGCTTTTTTGAGTTTGTCTTCCGCGTCATATAGATCGCTTTGAAGACGGGATCGTTCATCTTCTGCGCGTCGGTCAGCATCAGCCGCCTGGCGTCTCAGTTCCTCAGCTCTGTGTGACCAGCGATTTTCGATGGATGAAATGGTTTCATCAGCATCATAAAGGCGCTCTTCAAAGTAGCTCCGTTCATCACGGAGAAGAACGAAGGCTTTCAAAAAGTGGATGGCCACCGGGTCGCTTTTGATCGCATCGAAAAGGTATTGCTGTTCCGCTTTTTGTTTCTCTTCGCGTAACTTGTGTTGACGCCCTGATTCAATTGCCTGGTCCTCCCGTTCTTTCTCTTCCTGCTCCCTCTGCTCATATAGCTTGAGTCTGTTGGCTTGCAGCTCAGCCCACCGTCGCATATCTGCATCAAATTCCCTATTGTGTTTTTCAGCTTGGTAAAGCACATAAGCAAAGTCGTCTTCCCAATTCGTATCTCTGAATGAAAATTCAGGTTTGCTGTCTTCGCTATATTCGTTGTAATGCGAATAAGATGTTTTCCACGCCTTCTTATGGTCCGAATACATGATGGGAGCCAGCCCGGGGACATCGAATCGCAAATAAATGTTACTCAGATTGTCCCAGCCGCGAGCGATGCGTTCATAGTCAACGTCATCATCGATCTGCAAATACTGCATCATCCATGTTGGGATCTCGGAACAGGCAGTCTGCAACCGCTCATTAAAAACCACCTTGCCCTTTTCGATAGAATCATTCTTTTCGCGTTGATCTTTTTCCTGTTTCGCCTGTTGTTCTTTTTGGATAATGGATTTCTTCTCTTCAATAATTGCTGCGACATTCGCAGGTATGGTGTTGGTTTGAGAATTCATTGTTAATGACCTTTCTTCTTTTGTTTTTCCGCTTCCTCCAGAATGTGGAGCGCGTCAGCGGTCAAGGTTGGATGTTCGGGGTGGCGTTCTTTGATCGCCACTCGTTTGAGATAGGCATCGATCACGCTGAACCTGCTAAACTTATTTGGATCTCTGGGGCGGTTGGTGAAGTCTGGTTCAGCGGATCGATCTTGATGATCATGATTGCCCGTTTCCATAATCGGTGGGCATGCGCCGGTTCATGTATTGATTGAGGATCTCACTGGGCGCTGAACTATTGATGATGGCTAGAAATTCATTTGCTAATTTGGTGCCGGTAACATCGTTCATGGTTCCGCCGCAGACAGGGCATTGGAATCCGATGAGATTCTTAGCGGGGAACATGCGATCACATTGCGGACAACGGCAGACAGTTTTATTCATTTGAGACACTCCAAGGTTTTATAAATATGATGTAAAATTGGAAGTGAGATCCCTCCAAGGTTTCTCACTGTCCACCGGCTTTAACGAGCCGGTGGACTTTTGATTTATTAGGCGCAGCCTATCTCACGACCGTCCACGCTTGTTCCCATAAAGGGGGAGAAAACTGCCGGCAGTTGTCACACCTGCACTTGCGCGCAGGTGCAAGTGTCATTCGAGTTGTCTCTAAAGGTGGTCTCACCCACTGCCTGCCGGCGCACAGAAGGCGGTTTATAAAAACGGGTCTACCCGTTTTTCTCTATTTGGGAGCGACGCCACTCTTATGGTCTGAGTGGAACCAATTCTCTCCGCTCGTCGCTCCCGGTAATAAGGTTTTCAAGGTTCTGATTGTCAACAGCCAATTGCTGACTGCTGATGGCTAGTTGCTGCTCTTCATGCTCTGCGATGGCTTTCAAAAGGATTTCGTTCAGGAGCTCCATCGCCATCTGCCATTCAGCGCGTTTTTCGTCTGGAAGTGGGACGAATGCAATTTCGAATTCGTAGTCATTTCCGGTTGTTTTTTGCGATGTCGCCGATATCTTTGATTTTGTTGATCGCATCTACGATGTGCATGACTTCGACTGCCATCTTCGCCGCAAGCATCGAAAGGGTTTGGGGCCCAGGGTTTTTTATTAGTTCGCCGATATCATCTCGAAGTGCAGAAGAGGCGTTGACGATGCGAGTGCATTCATAATGGAACTCGTATCCGCCGATCTGCTTTTGAGTCATCCGAGTATGTCCTTTGCGATTTTGTGAGCTTGTTCATCATCTCGGGCAGCTCGTATCCATGATCCGATGATCATGGGCATGCCTGAGCCACAGAAAAGGATCAGGACCGCGAGCATGTTCATCCAGCCGATCATGAATCCGCTGGTGATGAGTGTGACGAGTGTTCCGATGGCAACCTGCTCAGCGGATCTGCGGCTGGCGAGCCATGGCCATCTTTCGATACCCCAGTTGTAGAGTACACCGAAGAGCGTGAGCGCCAGATATGCCGCCGCCAATTTTGCTCCGAATAACGTCCCATTTGATTCCATTTGTTGATTTTCTCCATTGGCGACTGTATGATGAAAATGAAGCAATCGCCATTGCTTTTACCCAAGCCCACCACAGCCATCCGAGCCAAGAAGGATGGCTGTGCGTGAGGTGGGTGCTTTATTTATTCAGCCTTTGGCAAGTTCTTGCACTTGATCCGCCACACCACACCTTCATCACCCCATACATGCGGACTTTTCACTGCCAGCATTCTCAAAGCAAACACAAACCGCCGATCACTGACCGGATAGACACTCAACAGGTCTTCCAAAAAGTCAGTCTTCGGCGGCTTGCCTTCATTTGCCCAGTTGTACACAGTGGCATGGCTGAGCGTTGTATCGCCCGCCTTGGACAAGCTCTCTGCCAGGTGTTCAGCGAATTCACGATAATTCATGCGCAGGTCTTTCATGGTCTGCGTTGCGATCTCCTTAATTTGTTCGCTCATTCTGTTATCCTTTGACATGACGTAAGATATCAAATATTGGTTACTATATGAATTTTGGTCAACTATTGACCATTGTACAACCAATTGACCAAATTTGTCAAGTAGTTGTACAAAGGGAAATAGACTTGCTAGAATCAACAATCATGCCCCGCCACCCCTTCAGTATCCTTCTCGAAAGAAAATTCCTGGAATGGCAAATCAAAATTGGAGAACGAAAATCTCAGGCGGCGCTCGCCAAACTCATCGGTGTTAGCCGCACATCTCTCACCATGTGGATGAACGGAACACATTTTCCCGATAAGGAAAGCGTTGATAAACTAGCCGATTTTTTTGGAATGGATATCTATGACGCTCTCGATATGCCCCGCCCCAACCCCTACTTGCAAAAAATAAATCAATTATTTGAACGCCTATCACCCGAACACCAACAGAAACTTGCCGAAGATGCCGAACGATATGAGACCAACAGCCGACACGCTCGCAAATCATCTAAAGAACGAAAGACTCAACCGCGTGAATAGAGCCTGGAAGTACCTGAAGCCACATCAGCAGATGTGGCTCTTTACTCGCGCTGTTTGGTGGTCATTGCCAACGATCATTGAAATCCTGGCATGGCACCGCAGCCGCTTCTTTGGCCGTCTCGCTTATAGGACCTATAAAGACGCACACTGGCTATGACATGGAAAGCCCTAAACTGAATGCTGGCCAAAAGATAGTAATATTCGGACAATCAATCAGTGCATTTGGATGTCTGCTAACAATCCTTGTGCCTGTTTGTTTAATTGGCATGTGTCTGGTCATCGGTTTATTTGCGGAAGAACCAACGCTCATAACCGCCGATGATTACGTCAACGAATATGGTGGGAGTGTGGAGCTGTATGGTTACATCCTCACATTGAATGATTGTTCACTATTGCAAGAACAATTCGATCTTGCGAGTGCAAACAATGAAAGAGAAACACCAGGCACATCAGCCTTCAAAATGACAATGGGATATATGAAGGCCGCAGATGATCGCATGAAGGCAATGGGATGCTACGAAGGATCGCAATCTCCAAGTAGAGCCGTGGTTGAATCGGTGAATAGCCCCATCCCTCAGCTGAGCAATTCCCCTGTGCCAACCGAGCTGCCCGCCAGTTCAATCGACGCTACAATCACCCCGTTCGTTCTACCAACCTTAACAAAACCTGCCGGTGCCGTGATCTACATCTCCCCCACTCCGATCAACACTATCGTCTTTATTATGCCAACACGAGCCCCCACGCGCATAGGTGAAGCTCCACCACCTGTTCAAAGTGTCAATTGCTCCTGTCAATTCGATACTTTAAACTGCGAAAATTTCTCCGACTGGTACGATGCACAGTCTTGCATGGATAAATGCGTCAGCATGGGCAAGGGTGATATCTATAGGCTTGATCATGACAACGATGGCATCGCCTGCGAAAACAACTAATCTACATTCTGCATTCATCATTTTTCATTCTCCAAATGAACCTGCTCCCTCCCCCATCCACCCTCCCCCCTGGCTCGATCGTCGATTCCTATCGCCGCGATAGTGGCGGACCTAAACAGGATAAGTCCACCGAACAGCAGCTGAGGATCATCGAAGAGTTTTGCCAGAAACACGGGCTGGTCCACCGCCACCGGTTCATCGACCAGGCAGAGACTGGCGGCTCCACTGAAAAGCGGGATGACTTCGAGCGCATGATCTCCATGTACCATATCCCCACACAGCGACCACACGGATTGATTCTCTGGTCATATGCCCGCTTCGCACGCGAGATCGAAAACTCCATCTATTACAAAGCCTTCATCCGCACCAACAAGATCATCATCCACTCCCTCATCGACGATATCCCCGAAGGCGATTATGGTCGCATCGTCGAATTTTTCATCGACATGAGCAACGAAGAAAAACGCAAACAGGCATCCAAGGAATCCCGTCGCGGCTTGCGTGACCTGGTGCTCAATCACAAATGTGTGCCCGGCTTACCTCCACGCGGATTCAAACGTGTCCCGGTGGATCTCGGCAAACGTCCCGATGGTTCCGACCATATCGCTCACCGTTGGGTACCCAATCCACAACTCAAAGTGAAGGTCCGCAAAGCCTTCAACATGAAAGCTGCCGGCATGTCCCTGCGCGAGATCCACAAAACCACACGCCTTTACAGCTCCATCAACTCCTATGAAACTTTCTTTCGCAACAAACTCTATATCGGCATCCTGGAGTTTGGTGAACTCGTAGTCGATCAATATTGCCCGCCCATCGTCGATATGCAGACCTGGAACCGCGTCCAGAAACGCATCACCGATCGTTCCCAGCAACAATTCCCCAACCATCACCCACGTCGCACAAACTCTGTGTACCTGCTCAGCGGGCTCGTCAAATGTGGCAAGTGTGGATCTCCCCTCAACGGTAACACCGTCAGCAACGCGAACAACAATCGCCACGATCAAGCCTATCGCTGCTCACGTGCCAAGCGCCGGCTGGATTGCGACGCGGGACGCATCCCACGTCAAAGGCTCGAACAGGCGGTCATCTCCACCCTCGTCCAATACGTGCTCATCCCCGAATCCATCCTGGCGCACCAGGAGATTGCTATCCAGAACCAATCTCAGGGAGAAACCGTCCGATCTTCCCGACGAAACGAGTTGAGCCAGGAGAGTGCGGAGCTCTCCCGCCAGATCGCCAATATCGCCAAAGCCATTGCGGATGTGGGCCACTCGGAAACTTTGCTGGAATCGCTGAAGCAAAAGGAATCGCAGCGGGCCCAGGTCCGGACCGAGATCGAACAGCTCTCCATCCCCATCCAGAAGATCCGGAATCTTTCTCAGGAACAAATTGAATCAGCTTCGAAGGAAATTATCCACCACCTCAACCACTCCCCGCCTGAACAACTGCGACAGATCCTGCGCGGCATCTTTCACGAAATCACCGCCACCCGCGAAGGAAACGGCGTCAAAGGGATGATAAAATACTTCTACCCTTTTGACCCCGCCCCCACGTTGCCTATAGAACCACACTCCGTGGGGGCACCTCTCTATAGGAAACTCTTCAGCCTACCGTTTGAATCAAAGACCCGCTCCTGAGAGCGGGTCTTTGGTATTGCTATGCAAAGTCAGGGATACCCCATTTGTAGTGGAGCCATTTGGTAAGAGCCAACAAATCCGCTGATGCAATTTTTGTATTGAAGGCAATGATCTCAAATATGAAACCGGAAAAGAACTGGACGTTGGATGGATCTGCGCCTACTGCACTTGCAGAGCCAGCATCGAATGCGGTTGTCGTAGTTCCTTTTTTCCGCATCTTGCCATTGAGGATATACCAATCCGAATTGGATGAACCCCATACTCCGATAAGTTGCGGTGCAGGGGATACAGTGCCACAGTTGATTTGTCCTCCCCGATACAATCCCCAGTTGATGTTAGCGGTTGCAATTGGAGCAAATATCCCCTGCTGTTTATATTTCAAAACGCACGAGTATGCTGATGTGATTGCAAAGGGGGCAACAACACAAATGATTGTATGAGTGGTGGCAATGTCGAGATTTGTTCCCAAATCCAGATGATCGCTCACGCCATCAAACTGCCAACCCCTGCGACCATTTGCCGCATTGAGTCTCAGCAGCGGCTTATCTCCTGCCGTGCCTTGTGTAGCATCGTTGTTGGAAGCAGACCAATCATCAAGAGTTCCAATTGCATCATCTTCTGCACCAGTCTGCTGATCCGCGTCGTACCACAGGACACATCCTGTTATTGTGGTCGGATCAATCTCGGTTGGTGCGCCTCCTCCACCAGGTGCTACCCATTCCACACCACCTACACCGTCAGGAGCCAATACCTTGGATGTGTCCGTTTCGGCTGTTGTCAAGTCCTCCGCAACACCACTGCCGCCAGATATTGGAGTGCCATCGGCTCTCTGATAAAATACTACTTTCCAGTTGCCTGAACCTAATGAGATTGCCTCAAATCCATCTCCAGCTGCTGTTGTAATATTGGCTCCACCTGGCAGAATCAACGACGTTGCATTGTGCGTCAATGTCAATGCTCCTGCGAAATACCCTATCCTCCGAATGCCCGCCACAATTGTATCGAATGCCGTAATCGTTGTTGTGCCTGTAATGCGGACTAACAAACTAGCTGCTGCTCCAATATTAGTTGTTGCTCCACTCGCCACATCCACAGCGGCTCCGAATAACCCAGCTGGGGTAACAGCCTTTGTATTGTTCGTTCCTGTGCCTGATTCAGCTACTGTGGCCAGAGGGGTAGCGGCTCCACCCGTCTGAACCCATGTTATCGGACTGTCATCAGTCATCATCCAAATTGAATTATCGCTGAGTTGCCTGGCTTCTTTTCCAACATCATCAGCGGTGAATCCTGTCGCTGCTAGTCTCGCAGTTGCATCAGCATATTCCCAGTTATAGGCAATATGGATGTCTCCAATAGGTATATCTTTATGTGCTCCTGTGAAAGTCATTTACGCCTCCAGCTCCTTCAAAACATATACAGCCTCCCCACCAGCTGAGACAAAAGAAATGGATCCATCCCCATTCACCACATAAACAAGCTGACGATATTTATTATTGCCGACCGTTTCATGTGTATGAACATCCAACGCTTCAAACGCTTCTTGAATGGATGTGATCCCCGCCAGGAACCCGCTGAACTCATCCGCATTCAACAAATAATTTGCCACCAGTGGGAACACCACCCGGATATCACTATTCGATAAAACTACCATCGACTCATACAACAGCACATACGCAATGATGTACTGGTTATAGGCAGGGATTGGAACATCCGCGGACGTGGCCAGCGCCGGCGCTTCGAACTCCGTTCCCTCCACTATCGCAATGGTGCCATCTTCCTCCACAACGATATCGATAAACTTTGCTCCTGCTGTTGGAATGTAGGATGATAGATCGATTTCCTTATACGCCTTTCCCGGATCGGTCTCCGCACGGAGCATGCCGTTCTTCGTCGGAGCCACACCACCGAACACCGCCACCAGAAAATTGGATGCATCACTTACCCAAACGGTGAACACCATCACCTGCTTGCGATCCGCAGGGAGCGTATCGGGTTCAGGGAAAACATGCTGCGGAGCGTGATATGGCACAAAGTCTGATGCTGCGGGCCGGTCGAACGTTTGGCGCACGCCCTTCACCTGCCAAAGAGCGGGCTGATCCACCTTCCGCCCTACCTCCACCTGCAGGGTGGCGATGTCTGCGACTGCGTTGTTATGAACGGTCAATACCTGCCCGTTCAACACGTTCCGCACATAGATCTCCCCCGGCGTGCCGGTGAGCACCGTCCCATCGGCCTTCCCGATCACCGCAGGGAAAACATCCAGCCAGCCCGATTGTGGCTTATTCAGTTTCTTCGCGACCTTGCGCAGGCGAGAATTGGTCTGAAGTGTGGGCATCAGAACTCCAACACTTTCACGATATCCAGCTGATACAACGGATTGAGCATTGGTAGATTGCCCTGGATGTCGGACCACGTGGTCCCGAAATCGTCCGAATACATTACATATGACCCCGCTGCAACCCAACATGAAGACAAGCCAGCGCCTCCGGCATATGCAAACCGCCAGTTGAAACCTGTGAAAGGTAATGCAGGAATATCCACAAGCGTAAAACCTCCATCACTCGATTTTCCATGCCCCGTGGTTGTGCGGATGGTCATCAAATAATTCCCCGATGGATCAATTGCAAGACGCGAATCGTCGAAGATCACATTGATGGCGGCATAGCTGCCCGTGGCAATATCGCGATCGATGTCCGTCATATTGCCTGTGCTGATGGCGATCGCATTTGTTCCATCCAGATAATGAATGATGGTTGTCGTGGTCGATTTTCGCGTGTGCCCCCGCATCGCCGCTTCGGTGAATGTATCCGAGTCAATCACAGCAGTCAATGCAGCGTTCAATGTTTTCCAACCACTGTCAGTCGGGAAGATCCCGTGCGTCAGAACCCATACTCCATTGCCGTATGAAATGGATGGATTGGAATCATACACACTGGTGATGGTCATCGTGTGAGCAAATGTAGATCCTGATCCCAAATATACGTCATAGATCGTGTCGCTGAAATTCTGTGGATAGATCAAATAAACAACCGATTCACTGACCAGCGGGTTATAGTTGAACGTGCCTAGCCTTATCCCTGTCCCCGATGGCTGGCTGTATTTATCGTTCAAGCTATCCTGGTCTTCGATGATGACGAACGTCCCGCCGATGTATGGCGCACGCGCCAAAAAATAACCGGATGCTCCTGCTGAATTTCCAACTCTGCCAACGTAGATCGCCCCATTCGGACAAACGATCACGCGGTTGATGCCCTGATATTGTGCTGTTGTAAGACCCGCATTGACCGTGATCCATGCAAGAGCAGATGTACTGCCCCTTGATCCATGCAATAATCCCAACAACGAGTCATGCCCCAGAACCCTGTTTGGACCACCCTCCGTTGGGTTCCCCGGCAGACCTGGCAAAGAGAGATCGATATCAGGCAACCGTGGCAGGCCCGGGATCGGCGGGATCGAGAAGTCCACATCCTCGCTCTCAGGCACATCCCCATCCACTGCAGGCTGCTCGAACGTCTCCGCCTCAAAGTTGATCTCAGGATGCATGTACCCGCTGTCACCGTCAAAATACAATGCCATCCGCCGTGGGATCAGGTTCGTATCTACTGCCACCCCTCGTGGTGTGTTCTCAGCTGCAACGCCGATGCTGCAAAACTGACGTGGGAAGAGATCGATCATTCGATTGTTCTGTGCAAAGATCACCGGCACATCCGGGAACGGATTGGTTCTCCACCCCCCTGCCAGTCCAGCCATCTGGTTTGCCTGGCTTTGTGAAGCGCACAGGAACCGGTCAAGTAATTCCGGATCTCCATATCGCCTTGGCACATGCCCGGGCCACAGACTGTAACGTGTGACCGAAGTGGCTCCCGAATTCACTTCCTCTGCGTTCAGCGAAATGTACGAAACATCGTTCACGATAACACGTTGAAAATCGATAGCCTCCTGAAAATCATCATCCGTGATCTCCTGCACCGTGGGCCAGTCCCGCCCGGCCTCTGCCACCATCTGCGGATCGACCTCCACGAACAGACGCCCAAACCGGTCCACGCCTGGCGAAGCAAAAATTTTGTTGAACGCCAAGTCCTGAAGCTGCGACCAGATCTTCGCTGAGATCGTTTTCGCATCCACCCGATAACGAGCGTCATTCGGCGGATAGAAATCCATCGTCTCAATCACAGTCGAACGCCAGAAAAGCACATGCCACAAAGCCCGGTCCGTGTTCAGCGCCGGCATCCCTTCCCAATCCGTCGCTGCACCCACAAAGCCCAGCTCCACCGGCCTTACATCGATCTTATTCAGCCAGTGATGAAAACCCTGCACCGTGAAATGAACCAGTCCCGATTCACGATCCCAGCGCAGCGACTCCCCCACCACGCGCCCCACACACACAATATTCTCCCGCCCCTCCAGCGGACCGATGGACTGTTTCACATTGCCATACCAGTCCTCAGCGAATAGCACGATCAACGACCGGTCACGGATCTCGCTCAGGCTCGCCTCCGCCTGCATCGTCATATCGAACATCCACCCCCCCGTATCGTAATCGCCCACACATTGTGCGAGCTGGAACACCGTGGCCGGCATGTTCTCATCCCGATCGTAAACAAACACATGCCGCACACCCATGGTGGTCTTCCCATTCGCGGCAGTGACCGTGAGATAAACTCGATAAATGCCCGGGGCGTTGTAAGTGATTGTGGGCGTCGCTGTGGACATCCCGCTCGAAGCGGACGCACCTGGAGCGGACCAGCTATACCCTGAAATGGATGAACCGATCACCCACGAATCTCCCGCATCAAAATCAACATCCACCGTCGCTTCATCGAGCCACAACACCGCATGGCTCCCCATGATCGGGACCGGGCTGAAAGCTGAATGCTGATCGCTATAAGTTATGTCAACATCCATCGAAAGTACGCCCGCTGAAACTGTCGCATCCTTCGCCCACAGATCGAAGTCATCAACAACAGTTAAGTGAATTGTGCCTCCCGCCGCCCAATTGATTTCACTCGTCAGTCCGATATAAAATGTCCCCGCGATCGGGGACTTGCGAATGCGGCACATGCCCAGCTCAAAGCCTCCTGCGCTCGTACCCACATACAACGTCATCCCAGCCTTCACATCACCTAAAGTACCCACCCCCCCTGTGAACGTTATCTGATAAACCAGATCATTCGACGCCGGCACCACCGAAAGCGTAGCCGTATAGATTGTATTGGGCTTCAGGCTCGCCAGATATAACTTGCTCCATTGCACATCTCCATGGAGCAACTCCAGTTCTTCAGACGTTAATGTTCTAGGCATTACAATTCATCCTTCATCATTCTGCATTCATCATTCGTCATGACCCCTCAGCCAGTTCAATTAAATTTCGGAAAATAATTGGATAATTGCGTTTGAGTCCGTACCAGCGATCTTCATTCTCTAGCCAGATCATTTTCGCTTCAAAAATTGCATAGGTATCATCATTCTTTTTCGTGCGGATCACCACATCCCCTGAAGCATTGGGGCAAAACTCCTTCAGCTGATCACGCTGCTCCACGGTCATCAATGGAAAATTCCACACAGCCATAGGAAACCCCACTCCCCTTTTCCCACCACTGCCCAGATTCACAGTGCGTGCATACGGAAAGAACTCAGACTTCGGCGGCTCCAATGGCTCCTCCAAAATCTCAATGTTCGTCAATTCCTCTTCAGTTGCGCCAATCTCAAAATCTGCCATATTCATCACTCATCATTCTGCATTCATCATTGCGACAGCGCCCCAATCATCGTGTTCATCAATTGCTCACCATTCGCTGCGATCTCTCCTCGTACCTGCTGCAACGTGACACCCATCGGTAAATTCAAATTGATCACCTGCTGCTGCGACTGGTTATTCGTGATCGGCTTCGCCAGTGACCGTGCGATCGCGTCCGGGTTCATCGTGTTTTGGACGCCCAGCATATAACCCTGTGCCGTGAGTGCCCCCAATTTCATTGCCTCACCTGATGGCGACTTGATATCTAATGACTTCCTCAATTGAAGCAAAAGTGATTCCGCCACCTTCTTCGCCATCAACAACAGCGATGGAATTCCCATGAACATCCCATTCGCGATCCCCATCAGAATAAATTTGCCGATATTGCTCCAGTTGATATTCGTGAACGCCTTCGAGATATAGTTGACCGTGATCGAGATCCCGTTGCGCACCGCCTCCAGGAAGTTCCTCCAGTTTGCCGCGAACGTCTCGAACCCTGAAAACACCTTTGAGAAATGTTCCTTGAATGTATCCAACGCCTCCCTCAAATGCGCAAATGCCGCATCGGTATCCCCTCGCAGGAACGCCAGGAACGCCGCCCAGATGGACTTCCAGAATTTCACCGCCGATGCAACCGCATCTCGCATCCCCAAAAAGTTATACTTCCACGCCAGATATAGAATTCCGATCTGGAATGTCAGCCCAATCAGGATGACCAGGAGCGGCACCAGTGCCAAAGATAGAGCAGCTCCCATGGCTGTGATCGCAGGAATAAGCGTACCTGTGATCGTCGTTCCCACTCCCGCAACCGTGATCCCCAACCCGCTCAATACGCTGATCGCATTGATGACCGTGGCCGCCATCGTCACCAGCGTCCCAATGAAAATAAGCAAAGGACCGGTCAATGCCAACAAAATTAGCATAACCACGATGAATTTTCGCATCGGTTCCGGCAAATTGGAAAACGTGTTCAACAATTTTGCGAATGCATTGCCCAGTGCAATGATGTCATCTTTGAACGGCTCGATCGCTGCGATCGCTGCCGTCTCAAACGCTGATTTTATATTCTCCACCACGCCTGGCAGACCTTCCATCAGTGCTCCCGCCAGATCTGCCGCGGCTCCTGCCTTCGTGATCGAAGTGGTCATTTGATCATATTGATTTGTGCCTTGCATCAAAACGATGTTTGCTGCTCGAATGGCATCACTTCCGAAAATGATACCCAGTGCAAAATTTCGTTCTTGCTGTGTAAGCCCCCCCAGCTGCGTGGAAAATATCTGGATGATCTCGCGCATGGACTTCATATTCCCAGCCGAATCATAGACATTGATTCCAAGATCTCGCATCAAATCTCTTGCTTTGTTGGTAGGCGTTTGCAATTGAAGCAGCATCTGTTTCAAACTGGTGCCTGCATCGCTGCCCTGTATGCCTGCATTTGCCAACAGGCTAAGCGAAGCGATGGTCTCCTGGATGGACATTCCAGACATCGCCGCCACCGCCGCTGCCATCTGCAACGAGTCGGCCATTTCAGAAACTTCCGCGCTCGATGCATTCGCAGATGCTGCTAGAAGGTCAGCAATCATCACCGCGTCTTCGCCTTTTAACTTGAAAGCATTGAGTGCATTGGCAGTGATCTCAGCTGCCCGTGCATTATCGATCTGTCCTGCCGCGCTCAACTGTAGAACGCCGCGAGCTGCACTCATGATGTCATTGACCGATAAACCTGCCTTCGCCAGTTCAGCCATTGCCGCTGCTGCATCTGCCGCCGATGTGCCCGGCAAAGTCAGATCTGCCCCCAGTTGCCTGGCCAGCTTGGTCATCCGTTCCATTTCGTCATTCGTCGCACCGGCCACAGCTTTGAGAACGTTCAGGCTTTTATCGAAATCCTTCATCACCTGAAACGACTTGGCTCCAAGTGCCGCGATCGGCAGCGTGAACATGAGCGTCATCTGTTGCCCCATCGCTTTCATACCATCGCCAATGTTCATCAGCCCATTGCCAAGGATAAGACCAGCCTGGTGCAATTCCACCATGCTCTTCTTGGCTGTGGCAACACCCGAAGACACCCCGCTGCTATCCAGGGTGACTTTGCCGTATGCGGAACCTAATTGAATCGGCATTTACCTAGCTCCAATTTTCGGGATCTTCATTCTCTTTACGCGTCTGCCTGCTGAACCTTGATATGCATCGCGTGACTTTGTGCGCTTGCGGAAAGGATCTTTCTTATTGTTCAAATCGTTCTCGATTCGCCTGCCTTCCATCAGACAAGCCTCGTCCAATTGCCACGCCGCCATTTCAGTTTCGAAAACAAAGTAACTGCTGGGGCGTTTTCCGTAGGCAGTCGCCATGTTATACAACCGCCAAAGGTTGGTCTCATCCTTGGCGAAAGGATTGGACCGCGCCCACCTCCCGGTTAATAAAACTGAAGATGGCCATCTTGTCATCCGCCGGGATCTCCCCCAGCAGGATATGCTCATCATCTGCGACGGTGCCAATCCTCGGTTCCACCAGGCAGATCTCAACCAGCACGTCCAGCATTTGGTTGAACTCGCCGGCATTCTTGGCCAGTGCGTTCAGATCGAAATCTTGTGCACCGTTGTCAGCCATATTCTTTGCCAGATCCACGATCGCTGGCGGAAGTTTCCCCGTCATCATCAGATCGGTCATGGTCACATCCCGCACCTTCACACGCAGACCACTCGGCAGATCCACCTCATGCAGTCGGCTGGCGCGCCACTCAGCCAAAGTGACGCGCTTCGCCTCCTGCGCTTGTTCCAAACTTTCAAGGCTTCCATTCTTTTTCGACATACTCAATCCTTTCACCATTCATCATTCTGCATTCACCATTCCGCATTCCACTACGATCCAACATCAATATCAGCCTCGGTCTCGTGGATAATGAAATCGAATGCCTTGCCATTCTCCTTCACGCCCATCACCTCAAACTCGCTGGCCATGAACTCGCCATACTTGAACGAACCCTTCAGCCCGCTCGTGAGTTTGGCTTTGTAAATAACGATGTGGATATCATCCGTTTCATCCCCCAGCGATTTTCCGAAGATCTGGATGTATGGGTAACGATTTGAATCGCCTTCCATCGTTCCCACCTGGTTCGGTGTGGAGCCTGAAGTGTCGAAGCTGTGACCCGTCAGCAGAGCATAGGCTTCTAGCGAAAGTCCACCTGCCTCAACTTTGCCCTTGATGCCCGTGGGTATGGTCATAATGCCCTGCAGCTGGTCATCACCGGTGAACTCTCCGGTCACAACCGTCTCTTCGAACTCCAGCGTCCGTGATGCCTGTAACTGAACCTGAGTCAACCCATCCCTGCTCACCAGGATGATTTGATTCATGCCAAAAGGCTTTACGTCATTTGGTGTAGTCATTTGTTGTTCTCCTTATCTGATTATTTCATCCGCGTCGCGGCGAATCGCTCAACTCCCATCGAGCAGTCCAACGCAATATCACGGATATCACCGAAACGATTATCGAGCAGTCTGCCTTCATAAAGTATCTGCCATGTGTTCGCTCCTATCTTTTGTTCGTGCAGCAGGTCATAGACAATATTCATTGCTGCATCGATCACGTCATTCCCAATCCGCTGATAAAAATAAAAGACCAGCGGGGTTCGTACACTTCTGGAATAAGGCCCGCTTGGAACCTCATTACCTTCCTTCATCAGGATCGCGGGCTTGATCTCACTGTTCGCATCAAAAGCGTCTGGCGCAGTTGTTCTGCTCAGCTCAGAGATATCGATATAAATTCCCCCCGTGATCATCTCCATCAGATCATCGTTCTCTTCCAAAACGCTTTTGACATCCTCACGCAAACTCATTTCAACCACTTCTCCAGGTCTTCACCAAATAGCCAGACAGCTAAATTGATTGCATTTGGCATGATGGACTCATTCACGTCGCCTCCGACAAGTTTGGCGAAATCGTCCATTTCGCTCCACTGTTCTGTGCCGTTCAACCATCCTCTCAGTTTTGATGTGAACTCCTTCTCATCCATCAAAACAGCCGTCTTATAACAAAGGCATTCCGGGTGCAGCGGCAGTTCCACCGTTCCCACCTCATAGACCCCTTCCCCTTTTTCCCCTCCCTGAACTACGGTGTCACAGATATCCGTCTCCGGGTGCGCCGCGCTTAAATGGATCTTTTCCTTTTCCACCCAGGGTTGAGCTGCAAGAATCCGGTCCGTGGCCAGCGCGTGAGCCTTTTGGATCTCAGTGCGAGCCAGGCGCAAAGCCTTATAGCTGACGCCACTGCTATCACACGGTCTCGATCGCAATCCGGTCGTATCGCCCTGAGCGATCTGTGTTTTTGTTCGCCCATATAACCTCGTGCTCGTCCACCGTGGGCAGTCTTCATTCGCCCCCAAAAACTGCTCCAGCTGTTGTGCGATATCCCACGCCGAATCACCTTTTGAGATCCCGTTCAAAAGCACCGAATTGATTCCATCCTGCGCATCCCGGTCGATCTTCCACACCCGCGCCGAAAGGTTCAACGCATCCCCATACAAATGTTCCGATGCCGCATTCAACAACACCGACAACTGCGGCGAGAAAACCCCATCCTCAACGGTCTCTGTCAATTCTGCATTCTGCAATCTGCCTTCTGAAATCCCCATCTCCTCCACAACTGGAACCACCAATCGTTCGTGAGACAGCGCGAGAACACCGAAAGGAATTGAAGCCGCCTCCACCCGCACCTTCTCCAACTCCCTGGTCCACACCTTGAACGTCTCCTCCCACAGCTTCAACAATGCAGATTGGATAGCCAATCCCGAACTGCCATTCAGCATTCCGCCTTCTGCCTTCCGCATTATGGTTCTCTGCGCCTTATCTACGAACTCACCGAACAGCTCATGCGTCCGCCCAGTGAAAAATAAATGCAACCTCACCACCGCCTTGAATGAAGCCTGGTACAACCGCGTCAACGGAATAGCATCCAACTGCTCAATTAACTTCTGAGCCTTGGACTTCTTCTCACTTAACTCAATCGGCTTCAAATAAACGCTCATCGAAATTCAGCCTTCAGCCTGTCTCGGAGCGATAACGCTTTATATGAACTTGGATACTGATGTAATCGTTCGCCCACTCTTGTTCTTTCTCATGGTCTTTATTTGCGTGACCTGCCAATGACATTGAAATTTCTTCCGCATTGGCAAAACCGCCTTCTACAATCAATTGGAAAGCCGCTTTTATAGCCGCATCGATTTGTTCATCACGTTCTTTTTCGCATTGTTGATTGCCAACATTGGTTCTGTCAACGGCATTCAACTGGTCAAGGGCCTTTTGTAGACCGATTCCCGTGCTTTCATGTTTCACAGTTTCACTAATAGTCCAACTCATTTTCATCTCCTTTTCTTGGCTCTTTACACGTCAAGTTATTGTTGCCTTCATACTTCTCAAACGCTGATCCCCTTCAGCGTCTGTGCAAACTGCTCCGCACTGAACCCATCCGAATTCAACAGATCCACATCCACATCTCGCAGGAACGAAGCCATCAACAACTGGATGATTTCATCCTTCACGCCCAGCACCTTCAACCTTGACCCCGCATCCGCCAGGTCGCGCAGATCTGCCGGCGTGATGCTCTTCGCCTTCCGCCAGATGATCTTATAATCCACGCTCGCTGGCAGGATGCCCTGCATCAGCCATTGGCGTTCCAATAAAGGTTGGATAATTTCAATCGTCGTCCACTCTCGCCCCTGGTTGAGAACTTCATCGTATTGTTCCTTCTTCTCTCCTAAAATATCCCGGTTCAAATCGCCTCCATAAGCGATCAACTCCATCGGTTCATCCGAAGCCGTGAACATCGTCGCAATGTGATGCTGTACGTCCCCGATCTTGTCCAGGTTCCCATCCCCTTGATGGACCGTCAGCGAGCTTGGCTTGTTCGAAAAGAAATCGATCACCGCCGCCAGCTTGCCCAGTGACGCCTGATTGTCTTCCTTATACTTTTTGACATCCGCCTCTGATCCCTCCACCACATGCTGACGGAGCTGTGCGCCCCCGATCTTCCTCCGCACCGCAATATTCAATTCGCCATCCTCCACATACTTGAACTGCTTGCGGGCGCTCTTCATCATCGGGCGTCCATAACGCTGCTCTTCATCATGGTTCCACCGGGCATGGATCATCTTCCACTCCGGAAACCAGATCGCATCCTTTGGCGGTTCGGTCATCATGTACGTCTCACTCGTCATCCAGAATGCCCTTTTCGCGTTATCGAACTTATCCGCCTTATTCGAATTGCGATGCACCTGCAGGGTAGGCTTGCGCGTCACATCCGAAATCATCAGCGCATCATCCACCGAGATCTCCAAAAACGAATCGCCATCCCGCATCGAAAGCCGCAGCCAGTCCTCGAGCCGTTGATTGAGATTCAACTTCTTCTGAAAATCATCTGCGACTTGTTTTGCCCTTTCATCTTTGGTCTTAATGATGTATCCATTCCGCAACAAATCCCGCGCATAATCCCGGTGCATCTTCTCCACCCGTGGATCACCGTCATACATCGCCCGGCAATCCTTAACCACCGCCGCCCGCGTATGCTCGACCTGGAACTTGCTCATCACCGAATCGGCGATCACCGGCGCAATGTTCCCCTCCCCTACGAGCGGGGAGGGGCCAGGGGTGGGGCTCGGATTAAAAAACGCATCAATTCGTTGCTTTAAAGTAGGCATGACTTCATCCTATTCATTCCACATTCTGCATTCATCATTCATCCTTGAAAAACCTCTGCCACCAACCTCTCCAATTTCGGAAGATTGGTTTCTATCGTGCTCATAATAATTGCGTACTTACCGCCGTTCGATAATTCCAAAAACTTTCCATAAAAAACCGTGTGACCCAGCGTGATGATCAACGTATCCTTCGAACCGCTCTCCACCGTTGCATCGCTCATCTCTGCGCGTGCTTCAGGCGTCACCTCGCCTGTGATCGTATTCAATCCAAAGCCATCCACCGCAAAGAACAGACCGCCTCGGGCGTTGCTCGTGCGGTCCTCCCACGGAGCCTTCTCCCTCGCCTCATCCTGAATGGATTGTCCCCAATAGTTCGCCACCGCCTGCAGCGCAACCAGGACATCCTGCCCATACTTCTCCAACCCATCTGCAATCACCATCGGCGAAACAACCCACTGAAATCCACTATTCATCATTCATCATTCCGCATTCATCATTCTTCATTGCTCAATAATTCCTTCTGCGATCGTCCCCGCAATTCGATTCAACTGCACAAACACCACTCGAATTAAGTGACCGTCATACGTCAGCCGGTCATCCATCTGGATATCCATGTCGAACTCGCCCAGAATGAAACACGCCTGGTTCGCAGCACGTGCCGCATCACTCTGCAGCTTGAACCCACGCGGACCAGCCATCTCGATCCGCATCGGCTGAGCATCTAATGTTGCATCGCCACGTCGGATGGCCAGCGACACTTCATTCCGTGCCCGTATCTTCCTCAACCGATCCCGATAAAAATCAGCATTCACAATTCTTCATTCTCCATTCTTAAAACGTTCCCACACTCCCGTTATACGTCTCACACGCCTTGTCATACTCGCGTTCCAAATCGTTCGAATTCTTCCGCGTCGAATCACTCGACCCTCCCAGGTCTTCACTCACCGCGCCAAAGCTATACTTGATCGACGTGGCGCTTTGTGCATTCGCCTGCTTTGTTAGCCCGATCGCCTGCGCCTTCAACAACACAATGCGGGCCTCGCGCTCTCCCAGTGTTTCAAAATCCTCATCCCCTGAATCTCCCTCAATGGCAGTCCCGATCCACGCCGCTTTATAAGAAAACTCACGCGCCATCGTATATCGTGGAATTGGATAAAACGTGATCTGCCCATTGCGGATCGTATGCTTCTCACACCAGGTGGAGCTGAGCGGGATCAAACCCTCTGCAGAGTGCAACACTCCCTCACCCGCGAAACTCTGCAGCTTGATCAGCTTCACGAAGTCATCAGGCAGGGAATAGGTTGCAGTGCCAGAAACGATGCTCAGCGTCCCGATTTGCTCCAACCCACAACGCTCAGAGAAATCCCGCACCGCCTCCCGCACCGCATTTTGATACTGCGTCACAGACGGCACCCCATCCTCTGCCGGCACATCCTCAGCCAATCGCTCAACCAGGTCCGAAAGCAACATCACGATCTCCTAATTCCGCATTCACCATTCTGCATTCATCATTCTGCATTCTGCATTCAAATTGGGAGTCCCCCTATCTCCCAATCATCATTCATCATTCTGCATTCTGAATTCGTCTATGACCCTTCCTCGATCGGCACATACGCACCCTTCTGGGGCACGAGTGATTCAGTGGCATTGAACTCTTCCGCGTAATACTGATCCGCGGCAATGAGCTTGCCTGTGCTTGCCTCGTAAGTGGGGAACGGACCTTTCACACTGAGCGGCAAAAGGACCCGGTGCTGCACCAGCTCACGGTTGCCCGCCACGATCAACGTATCCGGGAACTCAGTGGATGCAAACATGGGTTTGCCCTTCACGCCGCCCACAAAGCCAGCCGCATTCAGGATCGCAGCCGGGAAACCATCCCGCTTGAAACCTTCCCAGTTGCTCAGATCATCTGCGTTCGTGATGCTTGACAGGTAGAATGTCGGTTCATAGAACCGCTTGGCCACGATCACGCTCGCATTCCCAAGCAACCTGTAAAGCTCTGCATACGCAGCCTGTGTGGTGTCTCGGGTCCACGGATCTGTGCTGTTATTGGGGATGGACCACACCGCCGAATAAGCCATATACAGCAACCCCAGATCGACCTTGCGGCGTAACTGGCGGATCAGATTTGCCATCGTGCGGGCCACCACATCCCACCCCAACTGTGATCTTGAGAACACGATCGCCTCACGGCTGATCTGGTCAGCCAGGCGGGTAGCGATCGCCTCGATCACTTTGAAGGCGAGCGTTGTCTTCACGCGCTCGATCGGTGCCATCTCGCCTTCCTTGATCGCGGTATACGCGTAATCCACCAGCACATCGTTCGTGTTGATGCTGCCGCCACTGATGAACTTGATGCGGCCATCCGCATAATTGATCACGTAATCGACGCCTTCCTCATACGTGGTCCCTGCCGGGTTCGATGTCACCACCACCGTGCCTGGCGTGAGCGCACCATGCGCCAGCTTGTACCAGGTCTCTTCCGCCCCACCGGTCACAACCTCATCCGTCACCGTATCGGTGTAACCGGTCTCGCCCGTGGTCGATTCGTAATAGAGCCGGGTTGGGGATGTCTCGATGGTATCCACATCGAAGATATTCGCCCCCACCAGGTTGGGGAACGTCTCTTCGATGATCGCGCGCGACGCGCTGTAAGGCAGGTTCAGGTCATCCGTCTCCGTCGCTTCCTGGAGCCTGCGTGCCTCTGCCATCAACTGGCCCTGGTTCACCAAATCGAAGCGTTCCAAGAGCTTCTGGGTGAGTATTGCTGCGGGACTTTCGGCGCGCTCATCGATCGCACGCTTCGCACGGTTGCCATGCTTGCGCACCGATTCCATGATTTCGAACGAAGCCCGGGCAAACTCAGGGGTGTTCGTCTCGATCTCCAACACATCTCCCAGCACCTTGATGCTATTCTTCGATTCATCCCAGCCCATGCCTTTGAGTACACCCTTCGCGGCCATCTTGGAATATTGCTTGCGCTGCGATTCGGCAAACTTCTTCACCGCATCCACAGTTGCAAACTCTTGTTCCTTCATGGACTCGACGAACATCTCATTCAGCGCCTTGCCGAACGGGAGATCCTTGCAAGCCTCGTCGATAGCCTTCGTCACCTCAGCCTGCTTCTGACCCTCATCGAACTTGCGGGCCTTATCCGTATTGGCCTTCAACGCCTCGGCGATATCAGCCTCGGGACCAATACCAAGCGCCGATCGCACACGTGCTTCGAGCGCCTTCAATTGTGTTTCGCCCATTTCCTTGATCTGGGCTTCAGTGATGCCCTTGAATGCTTCAGGGTTATCCTTCAATAGTTTCAAAAGTTCTTCAAGTGTCATTTCATCCTCCGATGAATTTTGATTTTGTGATTCCATAAGGACAGCAGAATTCTCAAAGGACGGTTCCAGCACCAGGTCAAAGCCTGTGATATGCAGCTCCGTCACTTCAAAAACTTTGTCTTCGCCCTTGCCGGTAGTTTTGCCTTCACCATAGCCACGCAAGCTCACGCCAGGCATCACGCCGCCTTCCATCAGGGTCAGGATGTCTTTGCCCTTGCTGGTCTCCAAAACGCGACCGGTGACATCCACGCGAGATCCATCGAACGTGATCTCATCCCATTTCGTCACCGTCTCCAGCAGGTTCGGACGCCCGCCCTTATCAGACGGATGTTCTGCCTCACCAAGAACTTGAATCGCTCGTCCCTGTCCTGCGCTTTCGTTCAGATGCTCGCGTAACTCCGCGATCGCTGAACCCAGCACAGCACTCGGATATCGGCGTCTGTTGCCATTGACAACATCCGCCGTGATTGCACCTTCAATTTTGATTTTGCGCGGCTTGCCATCTTCCCGTTCCAGCAATGCCACCTGCGCATCCACGCGCTCATCAAACCGTTGCCCCTTCTTCTTCGCTCCCTTCCCCTCGCTGATCTTCGTCTGCGGCTGATAGGTCAACTCCACCACCTCCCACTGATCCCGCGGAGCAAACGTATATACATCGCCGCTCTTCGTGTAAGTGACCTTGTAATATTCATCCGTCTTCAGCATAGATGCAGATCCATATTCCGAGACAATCACATAACCCTCGAAGCTCTCAGCAACATAACAACTGAGATTCTCTTGATATGGAAACTGTGTCCGAAAAGCCTGGTTGATCAGGCTCATCGTATATTCCATCGACCCCTTCACCAGCTCCGTGATAATGTTTCCCTTTTTCAATTTCTTAGCCATTGCTTCCTCCAATTACCAATTACGAATTACCAATTTTCTCAACCGGCTTCACTTCCTTGAAAATCTCTTTCTCAGCCATCAACCACACTGGCGGTTGTGTCTGTCCACTTATAACGGCCAACCAAACCTTCCCAAAAAATAAAGCAGATAATCGCTCACGCCACGTCATCTTCCATAAGGAAATGCATTGCGTGCCATCGGTAAAAACAGGCAAGCTACTACACTCCTCATCCGTCCACCCTTCCGGCTTCAATAAATTCTTATTCGCCTGTGCAAAATTCATTGGTTCCATTCAAGCATCCTCCAATATGCCATCACGTAAAAAGCCATGCCAGCCGGCGCTCCAACCCGCATTGGGATGAACCAAAATGGATGGAGAAAGAGTTGGTGCATCCTTGCTTCCATTCCAACTCCAGGGCTTTGGGCTATGCTCTGTAACCGCGATAGGCAAAATGACAGTTTCTTTGAAGTGATCATCGCCAAACTGGAGAGCAATCAATGTATCGTTGTTCAAAAAACACCAATCACCTTTCTTGCCTTTGGATTCAAACTCTTCCATGTTTTCGAATAAAGCCATTCTCCAATTCTCCAATTCTCTAATCTCTAGTCTCTAGTCTCAGCCTGAAACCTGAAACATGGAACCTGACACTTCGAACAATTCTTCCGCGCTCACCACCACCGCCTCAGCTGAGGCAGTCTTCTGATCGCCACCATCCTCCGCGATCATCTGCACCCCCCCGCTCACGGAATCAACATCATCATCATGTCTGCCCTTTGGGAACGACGTGGCCTCGCGGATGAAATCCAAATTCCACGGACCCCGCACCAACTTCACATGTCCCTGCTTCGCCCTCAGTTGCCAGGTGCGTGCTCGCTCAACTTTGTCACCATCCGCATCGATACCACGAATAAGGACCTTGACCAATTTCTTCTCCTTCAGAAACTGTTTAACCACCAGGCGCTGAAAGTTATTGCTCTCAATACCCCACTCCGTTTTCAGTTCAGAATCAGAAAGCATAGACGCCCGGATCTGTGGAAGAAACTCTTCCAGATCACGCACCTTGATTCGATCACGCAACAAGATATCGCCGGTCTTTTCATCCAAAGCCACTGCGATACTTGAATTGAAATCGCTCGTCTCACTCTCACCCAATGCCAGATCGCAATACCGGTACCATTGCAATCCTTGCGGAGCCTTCTCCACGATTGGGAAATCCTCATCATCGAAGAACTCCCCTTGCGCCAGGCGTGGCAACTGTTGGAACAATGCCTGAAAATCAAAATCCATCATGTTTACCCGCGTGCGGTTGATCTTCAAAGCATCCGAACGCTCTGGCCATAACGGTTCCCCTGGTTTCCTCCCGAGCGGATCACCACTCAGCGGCACGTAGATCCCGCGCAATAAATTCTCTCGATACTCTTCCTCGTCCTTTGGATATTGATCAATTTCCAGAGCCAGCGCCGGCAAAAAGACCACCACCCATTGATCCGAATCAGGTTCACTGACCATCTGTGTCAGCAATTGACCAACCAGATCTTCCTGATCCCAACGCGTATGCATGATGATGATCGCTGCGCCTGGCGTATTCGCCACGCGTGGATAAACCACCGATCGGTACCAGCTCATCACCTTCTTGCGATAAACCTCGCTCTCCGCATCCTCGCGGCTCTTGAACGGATCGTCGATCACCACCAGGTTCGCCGGGCGTCCTGTGATACCACCACCCACACCAGCCGCAAATACAGATCCTCGATGGTCCTTCAGATGCCATGAGACCACGCTGCGGCTTTCCTGGCTCAACTCCACCGGCTCATCCATCGCGGACCGTGCTCCAAATAAGTTCGCATACGCCTCGCTCCCCACATAATTTCGGGTCACGCGGCTGTTCTCTGTGGCCAGGTCTGCACCATACGAAGTGAGAATGATTCTTGAATCAGGCAGATCACCCAGCACCCACGAAGGGAACAAGCGGCTCGCCTGTTCGGTCTTCCCATATTGTGGCGGCTCGCAGATGATCAATCGTCCGATTCCTTCTTGCCCCTTCGTCTCCATGTACTTCTTCACTTCCTCAAGAAAAGCTGCCAGATAAATATGATGCGTTGCAGGTTCATACCAGGGAGCCACATACCTGCTGTAATCAATTAAATGGCGACGAGCCAGCACGCGCCGTGCTCGCTCAGCTTTCGCCATTGCGGGTTTGTTTACAGCTACAGGAGCCACCATTATTCCTCGCCCTCCTTGTTCTCTTTACGTTCACGCGCATCATGCGCAGTCTTCTCGATGCGCCTCAGCTCCTCGTCAGACAGATCCTCCAGATCATCCGGGCTGCTGTTCACCAGTTTCTTCGCCATCTCCGCAGTGATCTTCGATGATGGTGTGTAAACGCCCGCCATCTCGAACAACAGTTTGCGGTCCTGGTGCCCCTTGTAATCTGCCTCGCTTGCCACCTCCACCATGGCATTCATCGCATCCGGCAACGCATCGAAGATGATCGCGCCCTGCAGCACCGAAATCGTTTCATCGATGCTGGGGTTCTTCTTGCGCCACGTGGCGATCGCCCGGTCAGAAGTCAAACCCAGACACTTCGTAGCCAGTTCTTCCTGTGTCTCTGGCCAGCGATACTTTTTCGGCTGAGCTGCCCATGCGATATACACTGCCACGCGCCACTTCCATCCGCCATCAACCAGACGCTTGTACAGATCCATCCATCGTGGAGCGGCTTCACGCTCCCCCATTAGGACCGGCTTGCCATCGATGCCATCGATATAATTTGGTTCCTTAACGCGCAATGCCGAAAGAGCCGCAAGTGCAGCCTCGCTCGTCATTCCCTCATCATTGGGGGGAATAGCATCCTCGATGCCTTCGAGCGGCATCTGCAATTGATAAACAGGCTTATCCAAACGACCGTTACTCATCCCAACTCTTTCTCTCGTGCATCCAGATACGCACGCATCCTCTTGATCTCATCCAACCTCGCCTCGCGTTCACCTGGAACCTGGAACTTGGCACTTGGCACTTCTTCTGCATCCTGCATTCTGCCTTCATCCTTCTTCTCCCCATCATCCCCACCTGGAACCTGAGACTTGGCACCTGGAACCTCCGAAAGCTCTACGAGCTTTCGGCCCTGATACACCACACACACATACTCCGGTCGCAGCGACCGCAGCACTGCCCATTCATCACCCTCTGCCTTGACAGTATCGATCGCCTCGAACGTCTCATTCTTTTTCAGAGAATACAGAACATTCGTTGCGACCTTTGTCGTTGCTGTGCTCCTCACCCGCGACCCGCTTTTATCCAGCACGCGCCCCTTGAATTTGGGAGCATCCGCAAATCGATTCAGAAGATAAGCGAACGGGTCCACCGTCCACCCAAGCACTGTCTTGATCGAATCTACATCCGGCGGATTCGGCAAAAGGACTTCAAAATGTAAATGCGGACCAGATGACGCGCCATCAATCGGATCTTTATCCGTGGGATCGCCTCCCATCTCACCGATCATGGCCCCTGTTTCCACTGCCTGCCCCTCAATCACGCGCACCTTACTCAAATGTGCATATAACGTTTTGAAATCCCCATGCTGGATGATCACATGCCGGCCGTAACCGTGTGCACCCATCAGGTTCACCATCTCTACCAGGCCCGGGCACACCGCATAAATCGCCACACCCACCGCGCCAGCCAGGTCGATGCCCATATGCCGCCCGCTCCCTGGATACCGCAGCGGATTATGATTGCCCCACCCCTGAGCAATCACTGTATTCGCCAATGTCGGATAAGCCAATTTCATTTCATGACCTCGGGGGCTTTCTCATTTCAAGATCGCGATTGGTTTGCGATAATTCCTGCAACGTCTTTTCCTTTTCGATCAATAATCTCTGAAGTTCAGATTGCGTAGTTTGAAAACCTGCAGCGATCTTGTTCACGGCATCCAATTGCGTGCGCAAAGTTTCGGTAATGGGGGCCTGCTCTGCCAGGCTTGAAAGACGTTCCATCTGTTTATTGAGAGTTGCCAATTGCTGATCCCGTGCTTCCAATCTTGCGGTCAAAATTTCAATGGTGCGCACCTGATCTGTATTGGCCTTTTCGAGTTCGATATTTCTCTTATACAGATCGACATTTTCACTCCGCATCTCCTGGACTAAGGTTCTCTCTTTACGCTCAGTTTCAACTTCCTCGGATGCGGCTTCAGCACTTGTTTTCTTGGTTTCCGCTGCGACCTTTCGCCGCGTGAACAAATAAGTCACAAATGAACCAACCACTGTTGATCCCAGCGCCGCCAGCGCCAAAGTCACAATGCTATCGCTCATGCCTATCTCTTATTTCCGTTCACGTGCCGGTTCCACTTTCGCATGAAGTGCGCACCAATGATCAGCGCCATGCCCAGGTCTTCCAAAAAATCCGGCGATTCCACATACGTCGGAATATTTCCGGAGAGTGAAGCAGTTGACAAGGCCAGTTCATTGTTATCGGCATAACGCTGCGAGATCGTCAAGCGGATCGCCTCGCGTGTGGTTGTGGTCTGACGAACATTGATCACCTCACGCCTGACATCCTGGTGGAGCGGTTGCGTCTTTGGTTGATCTTCCATAGGTGGGGCATTCACGTTATTGCTTCAGAAGTCCCACGCGCATTGCGCCCTTACGAACCAGACCCAACACCCAGACCGTTCCCAACAACACCACGATCAGGTTCAGGATCGCGGTTGCGATCTCCTCAAACTGCAGGGGAATCAAACGCAAAAGCACACCGATGATCGTGATCAACCCTGTGCTGATGGCCACCGATATTTCGCTGAGATATTCGTCCTGCACCCGGCCCTTGGCAACCAGCGCCACCAAACCTGCCACCCCCGCTGCGATCAACGCCTGTAACTGGTTCGGCAGCTCCACCACCCTCTGCACCACACCTTGACTCGGTGCATACGCCACCAGCAACACAACCAAAACACCCAATGTCAGCAAAGCCAGCCAAGCAATCTTTTTCATCGCCATTGCTCCTCGAAGCCACGATGTTCTTCGTGGCGGAGATCCCGGTGCCCTTCCGGGATTTCCATGAATTTGGAATCAAAACGCCCGATGTCAAATCGACATCGGGCGTAACTTCGACAGATTCCCGTCACATGGACGGATCACGCAACAAAAATTTTAATCCCGCCCTCCTCAGCTGTCAAGCCCTCTGAAACGCTTGTTCTGTTCATCATTCATCATTCTGCATTCTTAATTCGCACTAGGTTTCCCGCAATCTCCATATAATACGCCGGCAGCACATAATCCCTTACGCAGTCCGTCGCGCCTCGTTCATACAAAACCATATTCTGACGGTACCATAACTCGATCCCTTCATCGCTGAGATCCGGTTGTTTCTCAGAAGCCCCAAAACCGTTTCGCTTGAACAACTCCCCCCACCAGCTCTGCCACTGCTCATTGACGTGACCCACGCCTCCCTGAAACGGAATCGCCGCCGAAAACAACACCTGGTCCGAAAGTCCGCACAGCATCTCCACCAACGCCTCCGCCCGATCTTGATTCAAATGCTCAGCCACCTCCAGGCACAAACATAGGTCAAATTTCCGATCCACTTTCAGAACATGCACATTCAGATCGCACTCAATAAACCGCTCCAACGGGATCAGTAGATCCTTCTCCTTCACCCGGTAATCCACCCCAAAATAATCCGGGTTGCCATTGTGCCACTCTCCCACTCCACACCCCACATCGATCACGCTGAAGGCTGACTGCTGAAAGCTGATCGCTAACTGCTCCATGACAATCTTCGCCGACCTCATCGACCCCTCACTGATCCTCCGGTAATACCTAGCAGTATACGGATTCCTCCATGGCCACGTATCCACATACGCCCTCAGCTCCTCCACCGACATCTTCCGCATCTTATCCAGCTCCGCATGGTTCGCCCGGAACGCCGGATTCATGCTGCTCGAATTCGGCCCCACCCAATGCTGCATGTGGAATAGCGCCCCGGGCACCCGTCGCACATCGAACCCCAACCGCGTGAACCGTTCAAACCGTTCCACATCCTCGGGCCCAAACGACACAAAGTTCTCATTCTCCATCCCGCCCTCGATGAATGCCTCCTTGCTGAACATCACCGCTCCCCCCACGCTGAAATGGTCTGCCTCTCGTCCCTTGAATCGAGTGCTCCCCACCACACCGATATCCAGCGCCTTCTCGATTCGCTCGAACCACATCACCTTGGGCATCCTCGCAAATGGACCACCATACGGGAAGACCATATCCGCCCCGTTTCGCAGCTCCTCCACCGCCATCAGGATCTGCATCGGCGGAATGATCACATCCGCATCCCAGTTGATGACGATCTCCGTCTCCGCTGCATTCGCCATATCGTTCAGCATCTTCGTTCTGTGAAATTTCTTCCCCTCCGATTTCATATATCTCGCCCATTGCTGGGTATATTCGAACTTGTTCCCTCCCTGCTCGCAAATGATGAACTCCGCATCGAAAGCCTTTTGCAACAGGCACAGGCTCAGGTCCAGATTCCGTTTGCGATCCAGATGATCATAATGGACCGGAATGGTAAACGTCACATCCCTCATCGGGATCTGATACGACTCCTTCTTATGTTCGATCCATCGCTCCGGGCGATAATCCCTCGCATCACTCGTCTTCTCCAGCGGACCCGCAAACAACTGCCCACTATGCACCACCTTTGTATTCATCATTCCGCATTCAACATTCCGCATTTCTCCAAGCCACGCCCCCCACCAGCCAAACGTACTATTCGAAATAATGAAATGATCGCAACACGAAGCCAACGCCAGGTCTTCGATCTCCGAATTTCCCACGCTGAACGTTGCATTGGGCAAACATCCAAAATGCACCTGGCAATAAGCAATATCGTCAGAAGTAAAAAGAAGATTGCACTCCCTCCAATTTGGAAAATGCGTTAATAGCGCATCGATATAAAACGTCACCGGGATCTGATAATAATTCTTATTCCCCACATAATCTCCCCTCCGTACCTGGATGCATATCGTCTCCTTCTCAAACAACCTGGAACCTGAAACTTGGAACTTGACACCTTCAACGAACTCCTCCTTCAGCCGCAGCTTCGTAGATCCGAAATACTTCTCACTCTGCAAATACCCACGAATGTCACAACTCTCCCTGATGTTCCAATCGTGATGATGAAAAGCCACCTCCTCCATCCTCTTACTCTGCATCTCCCCATGCGGTATCCCACTCTGCATTCTGCCTTCTGCATTCTGCAATTCAAAAAACTCTTCATACGCCCACCCCGGGAACACCGCCTCCGCCCCATACCTCTCCGCCAAACCCAGCGTGGACGCCACCTGGAACAACTGATTCCCCAACCGCCCATGCTTTCCCAATTGCGAAAAACTGATGATCATTTTCCCTCCTTGGATCGTTGCTGACTGCTGATCGCTGAAAGCTGACGGCTAATATAAATATCATCGCAGCGCAGTGCGCCCACCAGCAAATAATCATTTGACTTTAAAATATTTCCCACCTTCCTCCTCACCGCATCATCCTCATTGTGCTCGAACACGATCAACCCATAACTCCACTTCTGAAAATCAATCGATTCGAAGATCTCCAGCTCGCCGCCTTCCACATCCACCGAAAGGAAATCAATATGCGCCGGCAATTGAAACTCCGCATACAACTCCTGCATCGTGATCGTATTCACCTGCACGATCTCATAATCGCAATGTTGCGAGATCAGATCCCAATGCGTGCTAAGCGTATCCCTGAACCCGCTGAAATAAGACACATCCCCCCCATTCCTCCGATCGATGCTCACCTTCACGAACTCTCTCAAACCTGGAACTTGGAACCTGGAACCTGAAACAGCTTTGCCACACACCCTGCATTTTCGATTCCTGAAGTTGCGAAGAAACGGGTCCACACACACTCCCTCCCACCCTCGCTCCCGTTCCAGCCATGCCGTCTGACTGATCAACTCCCCATCCCAGCAACCGATCTCCAAAAAGAAACCCGGCTCACGGAAGAAATGATTCAAATACGCCTCGATATTATGCTGACTGTGATACATAATGCTCTCCACTCATCATTCTTCATTCATCATTCTTCATTCTTCATTCTTCATTCCCCCACTCCCTCAACGCCTCCGCCGCCCTCACTGCACTCTCCCCCAAAAACGGATACAACTCCCTCACCGCCTTCTCCCTCGCCTCCGCATACCGTTCACCTCCATCTGCTGATCGCTGATCGCTGACCGCTGATAACTGACCGCTGATAGCTGAAAGCAGTTCTTCCGGCTCATCAATGCACGGCCCCACATCCGTATAGTCCCAAAACCGTATGCCCCAATTCACCTTCTTCCGATACTCCGGTGCGTTCAACAGAACCACTGGCTTTCCCGTCACCAAAAACTCATAGATCGTGGACGAGTTATCGCACACATACACATCCGCCCTTCGCATCACCTCCTCGAAATCCGTCACTACCTCGATCCCCATCCGTTCATATTCATGTCGCAACTTGCCCATCGCCCGTGGATGTCCATGCCCGATCAACTCGAACTTTCCCCGCCTGGCCAGCACTGGCAGGATCTTCCTGAAATGCGCAAACGCCGTTCCCGCCTCCGGCACCACCCTCGCCCCATCCCAATGAAACGAAACCGCCACCACACTCTTCTCATATTCTGCATTCTGCCTTCTGCCTTCTGCCTTCCATCCGTCCAACTTCGGCGTCCCCACCACCGCCTGCCTCACCCCTGGCAATGCCTTCTCCGTCTTTACCCGCACGATCTCATTCGGAGCCAGGAACAACTCCACCTGTGTCCGCTCCCCGCGTCCTCCCGCATAAGATCGGTGCAACCCATACGTGATCCCCACCCCATGCTCCATAAAAGCGACGTGCCTGTATCCTGCCCGCTGCACAGCCTGGATATCCCTATACCCGGCCACCAGCACATACTTATCATCCCGAAACGACCGGAACTCCGCTGGCGATCGCACTCCCTTCACCCGCCCTGGCTCCGTGACCATGCTCTTCAAATACTCGCACAGGTCCAACGTCACAATAAAATGACTCTTCGCACCCAGCGCCTCCCACACTGGCACCAGATGATCAACATAATGTCTCTCACTCGCATAAAAATCGATCATATTCCTCATTCCTCATTCCGCATTCACCATTCTGCATTCATCATTGCAAACACCACCGGATACAACTCCGCAAACACCCTCACCTCGAACGCCCACCCAAAAACCAGATACAACACCATCAACGCTGGCATCATCACAACGAACGCACTCCGCAATAATCGCGGCTGCTGGTTCCACCGGCGCACGCAGCACCACATCACAAAACCCAACGCCACCCAGTGCAACCCGCACAGCCACGGGAACTGTGCAAAGAACAAAACGTTCTCCCACGGTCTCAGCCAGAATGCGGCCCCTGGCGCTGATGCAAATATCATCATGAGGCAGATCCGCACCGTCAAAAATAAAAATGCCTGGTAAACAAAAACAGCCATCCACATCCGCCCACTCATGTGTCTCCAGCTATGGAGCATGAACACCAACAGCAGCAAACCCATCGTCTCACGGTTGATCGACCCAAACGCGAACGCCACGCCGTACCCCATCCAATCCCCTCGCGCCATCAATCCAAGCCCCACTGCCACGAACGCTGCAGATGCCAGGTCATACACCTTGCACTCGTAAAAGAACAATGCCATGCAAAAAATCACCCACAGCGCACGCCGCATCAGTTCAACGGACGGACTTGGATAAATAGTCGAGACCATAAAACAATCCGATCGCCGAACAAACCACCAGGGCACTCAGCGCAAACTCTGCCGGCAGACCAATCTTCATCAATACCTGAGCCATCCACGGGATCAACGCCCGAAACACAAACGGCTTCCCCTCCAACCCGAAAACGATCGTCTCCGCCCGTTCGTGGTTCCTCCAAGTCCAATGCCCATACGCCCACGCCACCGCAATCACCAACCCCAACGCCACCAACCTGGAACCTGAAACCTGGAACTTGGAACTCATTTCATCATTCCTCATTCTGCATTTATCCGCGCCAGATTCTTCCGCTTCTGGACCTTCTTCACGCGTCCCCTCAACAGCCGCGCCTGCAGCTGCTCCATCTGTTCAGGTCTTAATCTCAACAGCAGCGCCGAAAGTGCCTCCATCGAGATCTCCCACGGCTTCACATCACCGCAGCCAGGCACATCACACGCCACCGGCATATTCCCCCACAGCGGACCGATCACCAGATCCACCTCCGCCGGCGTCTCTGCCTCCATATCGATGGCATGTCGGTACACCATCAACCGCGGAATATCCCCCCCATCCGTGAAGATCACACCCAGAATATGATTGTTCTTACATCGCCATTGCTTCAAGTCCATAACATTCTCCGTTCATCATTCTGCATTTTGCATTTTGCATTCTGCATTCATTATTTATCCACCCACCATCACACACCCCTTCAACGCCCACTCCGCCTCCAGCAACTGAATCCCATTCTCCTCTTCAAACGCTGAAAGCTGATCGTTGACAGCTGACAGCTTCTTCACAAACGCAAACCCCGCCCGCTGATGTGTCTGCACAAAATACCAATCCGCCAAAAATAAAATAATTTCGCTCAACCGATATTCCTCCTCCGCCACAAATTTCCAAACCACCAGCCACCGCTCCCTCAACCTTGCACCTGGCTCTCCCAACCTGATACCTGGAACTTGGAACCTGACAACTTCTCGACACGGCCACACCACCTCCCCATAAAACAAACTCAGCGCAGACGTGTTGTGACAATGCACCTGCTCCAACCCTCGCGCCGCTCCGGGCACATACCGCCGCATAAATGCCTCCGTCACGGGATGATCGCTCATCACCTTCACCCTCCGCATCCCATCAACCGCGATGTCATTCAACAAAACTTCAATCATAAGATTGCACTCACTTTGGTATTCTGACAACCTCAATATTATTCTCGGGTTTATACAGACTTTGGTAGCCAATGCGATAACGATCCGCCGCATTGTCCCAATAAACAATGATTCCCTTGCGCGACTCCTCATAATATCGTTCGGCTGCTTCAACCATTTTTGCCAACTGTTCAGGGCTACCTGGTTGGGAATTAGATGTTTGAGTGTTCATTCATCATTCATCCTTCTGACTTCATCATTTCCCTCGCCACTTCGCCACACGGTCCTTAGGCTCGATCCACCCCAGCTCCAAAAAGTTCAAAAAATCGATCTCCTCCGGCATGCACAGATGATTCGTGTCTGTCAACAGCGCGATCGCTTTATCGGGGTTCTCAGGCACCTCATGCTTCTTGATCTCGCTCTCCACCCACACCACCTGGTGTTTGACGAAATGACCCTTAGGCAGTGGGCCACGTGGTCGATTGCAGACAATCCAATGACTGAAATCTTTCGGACCAGTTCGGATCACGGCCTGCACGCCCCAATCCGAAGGCGGGATGTTGATGAACAGATCCACCTTGATTCCCACTGCATTCAAAGAGAACCGCTTATACCGATCGCCATCTGCTTCGACCCTGATCACCCCATCCTTACGCATCTCATCCACAAATTTATCCAGCTGTGTGTTGTATGCTCGTGGGATAGGTTTCCCAAATTCTAGCATCGGCCTCTGCACCGGCGTCAGATCTGGAACAACCAGGATCTCAATATCATGCACATCCGGTTTAAATCGGCTCAACCCGCCCTTGATCTCGATCCGCTCACACACCGGTCGCAGTTGCTCCACCAAAGCCTCAGCTACCTTAAAAGCGTCATTGTGTTTCATTCAACACCTAACCAATCGGTCAGTATCCCATTCGATTATCTCAAGATGAAGCTCGTTCTCTCTGTAGGTTCGAATGAGGAAATCAAAAAACGGACGTGGATCAGTAAATCCATCCTTTTGAGATAGTGCTATAACTTCGTCGCTCTCAAGTAGAACTTGGTTTATGCGAACGAAACCAGAATACGAATATATGATGATAGGCGTTACAGCAATGCAAATTGATTCTGCGAATTTCTTTGCTTCCTTCGTCCGTAAACCCGTGTACATATAGATCCAATCACCAGCCTCGGTGGGGTTCTTCCTTGGCTTCCGAATCGTGTGTGGCTTCGTCCTATTCAAGATCGGGAGAACAAACTCTGGTTGAAAGTTATACGCCGGCATCACACACGCACCTTTCCAGTCGCCAGCTCATAAGCCTCGGTCGCCTGGCGGAACAAAGCAGTATCTCCAGTCTCCTTGTTATCAGGATGATATCGACGACCCAGCTTATGGTACGCCTGCCTGATCTCTTCATCATTTGAATTTTCAGCAACGCCCAAAATCTCCCACCACTTCTTCGCATCCGGGTCTGGTAAAGCCGCGAAACCTTTGAATGCGCGGTTGATCAGCGACGGAGATCCATCCCGCTCGATCTGCCTCAATGCATCCAGTGTTCGGCACAATGCCCAAAGGTTATCTTCCACAGTCGTGTAAATATCGCAGGCCAAAGCCATGTCCTGTTTATTACGCTTGAAGAAAATCGCCACACCGCAATCGCTGAGCTGTCTTTGGTTGGACCGTGGGAGCCCATCCAATCTCAATTCGATATTCGATGAGATGATCAAACCGTCGCCACCAAACAAACGCACCTGGTCACCCAGCACACGCCTACCCTCAGCCACAGAATGATCGCCAAACCGTGCCTGTTTTTTCTGATAACCCTGCACACGTGGCCATCCCTCTGGCCAATACAACGGATACGATCTCATAGATTCCATAACTCAAACTCCTTTCATCATTCATCATTCTGCATTCATCATTCATCGCTCATGCGATAACCACGTTCGAATGCCATCAATACCTGAGTCGCAGCGACCGCCATTGCCTGAATTACAGATTCAGGTGGCTGGATATCTTTGATGATTGACTTTTCATCTTCATCAACCAGATCGCCGATCGCCGCAGCCAGTTCCTCTTGAACATCACCTTCCAATTTTTCCAATTCATCGTCCATCTCAAACTCCTTTCAATTCATCATTCTGAATTCATCCTTCACCATTCATCATTCCGATCCGCCTCCTCCCCTCTCCCACCCTCCTCCCCCCCTCGCGTCCCCATCCCAGCGCACGCAAAATAATTGGCGGTTAATTATCGGCCTCCATTTTTGGCGGTTAATTACTCCACCACGAAGTTCGCCATGATATCCTTCGCCGCCTCGACCTGCTTCCGCAGCTCTTCCTCGGATGTCTCCACCTTGATAGACTGCAGCGCCTGCCCCATCCGTAACAAACGGATCACGGTTGGAAACCTCGTTCGGTTTGGCAACGCCTTGATCTCCAACAACAAAGGATCATCCTTCGCCAGATATCCATCCAATCTCAACCGCTCACGTTCATAAGGTAATTTTGGTCTTGCCATCATGCACCTCTACAAGAACCTGATCACAGGTTCACCCTTGTAAGAAAAGTCCCAAACATACCAGGCGAAAGCGATAGCATTATTTGCCTCTGTTCTTGCCTGAAATGGAACGCGCTCACTGTGAACGTACAGCCTGGCAAATGGATACTCCACAAACAACTTCTTTCTGCCTTTCGATTCCAATATATTCAAGCGCAAAAGCAATGCTACTTTCTTCGATGCGTGTGTGAGAGCTTGATGAATGAATTTGTTTGCCTGCTTGAACGGCGGATTGGTCATAATGTTCTCTGCCTTATAAGTGGACCGTAGAAAATCCACCCCCCCTTCGCCATATCCGCGATAAATCAGATCCGTGGATTTGCATCCATATCCATATCGCTCAATGACTTTGCTCATTGCACCGTCACCGCAAGCACATTCCCAAATCTCGCCATCGAATTTCTCTTTCTCCAGAAACTTCACGGTCGCAATTTCAGGCGTCGCATAAAAATCATGCTTGTTTAGATTCTTCCGCGCACCGACCATCATCCTGATCCGATGATTCGCTTTTGAAATCTCTGACAACTCGAATAAGGTATCCATCAATCTCCATTCATCATTCTGCATTCATCATTCGCCATCACTTCTTCATCACACTCAACTTCCACAACCCACGCGCAATCGACAACACCGCATCATCCGGCACCCACGCCTTATGCGAGAACTGCACTGTCAGTGCATCGCGTAAGAGCAATGCACCACCTCCCACCACCAGCACCTTCGCAAAACGACGATGGCTCACACCCCACACCTTCTCGATCTCACCGTTCACCTCGCGTGCCCACACGGGCATGGCTTGCTTCAACTCACCATTCAACCGTCCCGCCCGCAGTTTCGCATCCAGCTCGCCCAGGGAGAACAGACCTTCCCGGTTGATCAGATCCAGTAGCCGGCGCACGCCCAGCGTGTTCCCCTTCGTGAATCTTTCCAATGCCCCACGCTCTTTGACCACCAACAGCTCCACCGTATTGAATCCCACGCTGATCACACCCACCTCATCCAGCAACGCTGACCCTCGCTCACCGATCATCTGCCCACGATGGTCCAACACATAATCGAACAGTGCCCCCACGGGCTGGGATGTCTGCTTCACATCCTCCACTTCCACCTTATGAGTGATTCCATCCGCCTCGAATTCATGCGTGCCCTTCAGCCAGCCCTTCACACCCTTCTGATAATCCTTCGCCCCATCACCCGTCATCATCTGCAGCGGAAGACCCACCATCAAAGACAATGCCTCATCGAACGGACCATGCTCAGCCTGGTACTCCGCCAGAGCTGCATACAACAGCACCCGCATCTCCGGTGCACCCGTCAACCGTTCGAAATCCAGGTTTTCAACCGGTCGCCCGTGCTCATGCGCTCCATCCCCTACATAAAATGAACCAAACTCACCGGTGATCAACATCGGGCGTCTTCGGTTCTTCAACCCGATCACCCCATCCATCAGATGCTCGCGACCATTACTCGCCACCTGGCTCACTAGTTGAAAACCACCGGGCGCACTCCACAACTTCAAAGCGCCCATCCCCATATCGAAACCAAAATTGATAGACATGATATTTGACTCCTTTTCCTTTTTCTAATGATTTCCATTTCTATTCAACTTATCAACCTTCAACTTCATCGCCTGCGTCTGCTCCAACCCCTCCAATGCATTCTGAATCACTCCAGGCTGACCGCTGAAAGCTGACTGCTGATTGCCTTCAGCCTTCCGCATTCTGCCTTCATCATTTATTTTCACCTGCCACCCCCCCTCCTCATCCACCTCATAACCCTCCCCATCCAACCCAAAACGCTTTCGCAGCATCTCCACATTCCACGGCGGCAAAAAATGCGGAGACTGGTTTCCGAATGCCTGTGTCACCATCAACTTCTGCTGTAGCAGCAACAACAGATCATCGTACTGTTCATAATCCGTGATCAAACCATCCGGGTCAAACTTCGTGGACCCTTCACTCAACCCGTGCTTCGCCATGAGCGACACACCGTTCGAGTGATCCAATACGAAATCGACAAATCCTGCATGCACCGTGGGAGCCTCATCCAAAATCCAATCCACCGTCTCCTTCTTCGGGATGTACTTGATCCGCCAGATCGTTCGACGATGCACCAATAAAGCCTTCACCGCCTCCGGATGCATTCCCTTCGCCGCTTCCATCATCCGAACCTCTGGTGTCGCATTGCGGATCGTCTGCACATCTGAATACATATCCGCCCATCGTCTCTGCCCATACAGCCACAGATTCAACAGGAACGCGATCAGCAGCACTACCGCCAGCCCCAGCGGGATCATCGCCAGCTGGCTCCATACGCCTCCACTGATCCACCAGTCATTCCACCACACCACGCACGGAGCGATCAACGCAGCCGGCACCATCCACTTCCAATTCCTAGGTTCATGCTCAAACATCACACACCTCCTTCACGATAACCTTCTTCACCGCCTCTGCATCCGTGCCCTCATACAAAATCTTTCGCACAAATGCACGCGGCTCATCATCATCCAATTCCATCAGCACAAAATAATCACGCGAAAAAATCAAGCTGAAGATCCGCCAATTGAACAGCGACCGGAATCGGATTCGATTTTTTGCAATATCCAAAGGCTCCGCGATCTTCATATCAGCCTCTGGTCACATAAATCTCATGATCAAATCGTCCGCCACATCAAACAGACCTTGCGAGCCATTCATGGGAATCGGCTTGTCGAACTTCTTCACCATCTCCAAACGCCAGGCGAAACGCCCAGGCAGATAATTGCCAAGGGACTTATATACATGTTTCACCTAAGCCCTAGCGCCTCTCCGTCCTCGCGCTTGCATTCAGGACATTCATAACGGCTGCCGTCAGGGTAATCAACCAAATTCTTTTTGCATTGATGCTCACTGCAAAAGAGTTCGTTGTCGTCGTCCGCAGTGTTGTCCATGTATCTTATACACATCTCAAAATACTTGACTTGATCTTTTGCTGCGTTTCCTGCTACCGCATCGTTTTGCATAATCTTTGCATTGTGTAGCGACGCATCTGCAATCTCACGTGTAATGGTGCGTTTATGCCCATCCAGGTCTACCTCCACCATATCCACGTCAAGATACCTTATTGTCATGATTGTCATTTCAGCCTCCTTTCAACTCATCAAATAAACCAATCTGACCAGCCGCCCGCATCTTCCACGCCTCCGGGATTTCACGCGTGTGCGTGCAATCAGGATAATTCGGGCATCCGAGAAATTGATTGCCATCACTCCGGCGCGTCTTCACGATCAACTTACGGGGCGGCTTGCAATTCGGGCAAGGGATGTCGCTTTCGGTGTTGTCTATAAATTTAGCTGACATGTTATATCTCACCTGCACAAGCCCAACAAAACGATGACGATTCTTTATTCATTTCGAGACACCAGCCGCAACGCTTGGTGTATTCATCGGAGAAATCACTCTCCGCCTGTGTCTCATCATCTTCACCTGGCATGTAATCTGGATTATTGATACATTTTGTGCAATAAAAAACAACATCGTCGAGTTCGGCGTTGTAAGACGACTCTGCATCATCAACGCTAACTCGCGTTCCACACTCACCGCAAATCACAGTACCGTAGTTTTCTGATTTCACTTCTTCAAACTCCTTTCAGGTGAGACAGGTATATAAGTCCCATTGCCAAAGGCCAATTCCCGCTTATTGATCTCTCGTGTCAACTCGGTTTTTGTGATATCCACCAATTTCACTACAGCCAGAATTCCGCCCAGTGGCAAATTCTTCATCGAAAAACCGCCAGCCAGCAAAGCGGAACAAAATGGTTCCTGCTCACAATAGGCTTTTTGAACTTCATCGAATCTCTTTGCAGCATGGATCGCCAACAGACCTCGATACTTCGTGGACCAACTGCGGGTCTCATATTGCTTTGCACCAATTGCCACAAGCGTTGCCCATGGTTGCCATAAACTGATCGTCTTCATCTCAACCTCCAACCTGAAACTTGGAACCTGGAACCTGGAACATTTTCCAAATCACCAATCCAACACAGATCCACAACGGGATCGAAAACAAACACCCAAACATCAACCCTCTAAAAAACTCGACTCCTGACTCCTCGCGCCTCGAACCCTCAATCACCCTCAACCTCCCCCCTTCAACCCGAAATTTTGAACTCTTCATCATTCCGCATTCATCATTCCGCATTCTGCATTCTGAATTCATCCCTTCCTCACTTCCTGCCCGCAGCAGCGACAGATCATCACCACACACCGGGCTCCCACCACCCACGTCCGCCCCCGGATCGCATCGAACCAGCGCACACCGCGACATGTCAGACAATACCGCTCCACCTCCAGCACATCCTCCACCCGGAACGCATTCGCAGGCATCCGCACAGCCCACTTCCCTCGCACCAATGCCACCCACTGCGCCACGGCTAGGCTAGTGCCGTCTGACTCCCTTCCCCCGCTCTGGGGGAAGGGCTGGGGATGGGGGTCAAGACCATGCCACTTCATGATCCCTCCTCCTCTTCCATCTTCCTCCGATACTCCTCCATCGCCTGCTTCAACTTATTCCGATACTCCTCCATCGACTGCGGATAATCTTCCTCACTCACCCACACATGCAGGCGTGCTCTACCTTCAGCATCCGCTTGACAATTCTCGCAATCGACCCCATCCACACTCCATCCTCCGCAGAAGTCGCAGACAACAACTTCCATGCGAATTTCACGATCAGAGATCTTCTTTTCCATGAGCATCATCCCCTTATCACCGCAGGTTTTGCATTTCATAATTCACTCCATAGGCGTAGAAGCCCAAAAACAGGGGGTACCCCCCATATATGGATAAATTTGTCTGACAACAGTGAAGATCGATGTTCACTTAGTGAACATCTCACCCCTGAGATCTTCACTATCTGTGCAACCCTGCACAATAAAACACAAATAAATAAATACTTAAGAAAATAGATGTTCACTTTGCTTCACTTTCGCGTGTCTATCCGCAAAAAATGACCCAAAAAGCCATCCTGAGCGGAGCGGAGCGCAGTCGAAGGACCACGGTGAACGTCGGTGAAGATCTTTTCGGGGGTTATTCACCCCGAAAAAAATATTTTTCTCAGTAGAAAACTGCCAAAAGATGTTCACCGATCTTCACTCCCTTCCTTGAATTCTGTGTTTTTCCACTCCTCGCGTTGCTTTTTCAGCCCTGGCGAACCCTTTTCCCAGTTGATTTCTACAGATTGCACACGGTTCACACTGCCCCTCTCCTTCCACTCCACCGCCCAACGTTCACATAACCCCCGCACGCGCTCTTCCTCCATCGCCATATTCACATAATTCGTCCCCTTATATTCAGCGATGCCATCCGTGCTGCGGATCGTCCGCAGATTCAAATATGTCCGCATCGTGTGAGCCAGCTTGCGACTCTTCGCCTTGAAACTCTTCACCTTGCCATCCTGATCAGGCTCCTCCTCTGCCTCCCCCATCTGGCGGTTCTGTTCATCCACGATCTGGTTCGTCGCCGCACTGATATCCTTCAAATAGATACGGCTCTCATCCTCCGGGCGGTCGCTCACCGGTCCCCATGCCCACGCCAGCATAATTCCCTCCAGCACCCGCGCAGTGAATGTCGCATATCGTTCCCCCTTTCGTTCCTCTGTCACATTCTTCAGGTACTCCCGCACCAGGTCCCGTCCTTCTTCACTCTTCATCACCGTCAATAGGCTCACCGTAACCTGTGCAGTCCGCGAATCCATTGCCCGATCGATCGCACCCAGATCCACCTGTTGATCCTTCTGGATGTTGTTCATCATGTACGTGAACAACGCATTCCGAATACCCAGGCACTCGCGTTCATAAGCCTCCACTGGGGGCAGGTCCAGCGGTATCCGTGGATGCGGCAGGATTGGCATCATCTCCTTCGTCAAACAACGTGAAGATGTTGCCGGGTCCTGGAATTCCTTCCGCATTCCGATGATCTTCGGACCAAACACATCGAACGCCGCCGCATCGAAGTTCCCCAGTGCATCCTTCTCCGATCGCAATATCGCTTGCCCCTTCTCGTTCCCACCGTTCAGGATCTTAGCGATCATCGAAGCCTCATCTGAGTTATTAAAATCAGCCTCATCCAGCACGAGCGTGCTATTCGTGAACAGGTCCAGGATGCGGAACAACGAAGACGCGGAGCTGCCTGCATTCGTCATGATCGGTTGGTAACAGATCGGCCCGATCGTCTTCAGCAGCCGGCTCTTGCCAGTTCCATAATCCCCCAGGCACCGCAGATAAGGCACCGTGCGGAACTGCCTGGCCAGGTAGGTGAACAGCGGATAGATCATGCACAATTGCTCGAACGTCTGGTCCGCCCCGAAATCGAAATACCGCGCATTATGTGCCTTGATCGAAAACAACAAAGCCTTCTCATCCACCAGATCCCCCAGCTGCGAAGGTAGCAAAATCACCCTCTTGCGGATGATGTTATTCGATGGCATCGGGATATACTTCCGCTCCTGGATCTTCACTCGCTCCATGCGATCTTCCACATGCCCATCCGGGAACCGTACCGCCATGTATGTTCGATCCTCATCCTGGTCATACTCCAACCCGATGAAATACTCCGAGACCCATCCGCCCGTTGTGAAGATCGGCTCATCGCTCTCTTCATCCTCACCCCGCTTCTTATGACCGTTCAAATTCTTCAAACGTTCGGTCCACTGTGTGCTCTTGATGTCCGCCTTCTGACACAGCACATCCTTGAACGCGATTCGATCATCCGGGCTCAGCTGCCCCACCCCATTCTTAAAGAAATCCGTCAACGCTTCCGACTTCGCGTTCAAATTGCGGATCTCCCCGATCTCTTCCGCCCAATACAATATGAATGGTTTCGCAGACTTCAGCCACGCATCTACCTCACGCGCTTGTTCCTTCGGATCGACTCCCCCCTCGACCCATGCCTGCAATTGGGCATTCGCATCCTTGATGGATCTACCCTTCGACATGGCTCGCCTCTTCCATACCCTCAACCTCATCGCTGATAGCTGACGGCTGATCGCCCTCATTCTGCATTCTGCCTTCTGACTTCATCCTCACGATCTGCACTTTCGGACCCAGCAACTTCGCAGCCAATCTCACCGCTTTCTGCCCTGCCTCATCATCATCCAATTGCAAATACACCGCTGGATGCTTATTGATCGCCCCGGCCAGCTTCCGCATCCGCTCAGCCTCTTCCGAAGCCAGCTGCGAGATGTCTCCCAGCAGTCCACAGAACGCCATGCTCCCAAACCCCCACTGCCCCCACGTGTTCGCATCTCCGGGCCCTTCCACGCATACCAACGCCTGATCAACCCGATGGACATGATTCCAATACGCCTGTTTCGGGCCCGCCAGCAGCTTATACGGGTTGAAGCTCTTCCAATCCCGTGTCTTCCCCTCCGATTCACGAAGTGCACCTTTGGTGTGAATCTTATCGAAGCCTGGCAGGTTCCGCCTGCTCAAATACTTCACCCCTCCATGATATTGATGGGCATAGATCAACCCGGGCACATCCATCAAACCGTGGATTCGCCCCTTGCGAATCCATTCCTCATCGAACTCTTCATGATTGCGCACACCATTCTTCACCGCCCATTCTCCCACGTCCCCTTCGAACCCCAGCACTGCCACAGCTGCAGGTGATAACAGATCAATCCCATATAGCGAGAATTCGCCCTTCATATCCTTATACTGATCAGCAGTTTTGCGCCCTGAAAACCCAGTCAGCGAAGCCTTGATCGTCTCATCCGTCCACCCTCTCCCTCTCGCATATTTCAAAGCCTCTTCATCACTCTGCATTCCGCCTTCTTCGTTCTGACTTCCGATCAGCCACCGCTGAAACACATTCGCGGCCACACTGAAAGCATCAGCAGTAGCACGATTGCGACGAACTTCACTCTCATTCACCTGTGTAAACCGTGGGATCTCAATATGCGCCCGCCTCGCCAGGATTTCAAGCGCCTGGTTGAACTCACAGCCTTTTTCCTTCATGACCCAGGCGAACACATCCCCATTCCAGTTCTGCGAATACCAAAACGCACGTCCCATATCAGTCCGCACCTTCAACGAATCATGCTTCGTCCCGGTCCGCAGCCTGCCATGCCCGCGCAAATGGATGCCACTCTCCACCAACACATCCTCAATCGGATTTGCATCACGTACTTCCTCAACGAAGTCCTCAAAAGTTTTCGCCATGAGCCTCTACCCGTTTTCTCTAAGAATTTCCTACAATTTTCCTAACTATGCGAGCCTGCCCGCCACGCAGGGCCACCGCCACAGACGCCACGATCCCCGAAGACCCCCCCCCCCCCCCCCCCCTCCCCC
>Ga0209481_10000083_pt1 | contig 45960 bp, 65 predicted proteins | sample SoiMetdeltSBSDD3_FD_187598 | JGI IMG/M metagenome (GOLD analysis project Ga0209481, IMG submission 187598) | Bulk soil microbial communities from a Populus tree surrounding site in Tennessee, USA - Soil MetaG P. deltoides SBSDD3 (SPAdes) (version 2) | ecosystem: Environmental > Terrestrial >...
CAAGATTTGGCCTTCGGCATGATGCGTGTGACCTTGTTGTGGTTGTCCATACACCTCTAACGTGATCGATGGTGTCGCAAGCTCTTGCCGGGCTTCACGGACCATCACATTGAGCGCGCCGCGCATTTGACCGTGTGACAAGGCGCCACCATTGGTCAAGCGGAGTGCCAAATCTTGCACGAAGCTATTGCGGCCCTTGTAGCTCTGCACGAAATCCATCGCTACATCACGCAACGTGTGTGAATTAGCAACGTCGCCATCGGTGATATAGTAGTTTTTGGCGATTGCACGATTGATGACTGTTTCGCGGTGTTTGTGCGGCTGAGGAACCTGTTTAATAGGATTACAATCCACGCAAGGCGAACCATCAGATCCGCACGTCGCACAGCGCACTTTGAAAACGGCAATTCTAGCTTCAACTGCATCGGTCAAAGCTGCAACCATTTCGCTTGTCCAGGGCGCGAAATCAATCGAATTGGTGAAGGTGTGTATCTCAGCTTCGGTGGTGCAAGCGTTAACCACTTCGATTGCGGCGTCAACAATTTCGACGGCTGCGGATTTAACGTCACGCGGAGCGATGTCCCACAATTGCAGCGCGTCACCTGTGGAATTGACGCGCTGGAACGTATAGCCGTTGTGTCCTAGCCATTTGACAGGCCCTTTGACAATCGACCACACCCCGGCAAACTCACCATCATGAATGACCAAAACCACAGAGGAAACTGGGCTATTGTACTGGACAAGTTCCCACCGGCAAGAGGTGTAGAAGAGGCAAGCGGCGGCGTCAGCTTCGATTTTGGCAGTGTTGCTTTTGACTAAACGAGCGACGTAGGTTGTCATGATAGTTAACTCCTGTGAGTAATCCCCAAGCGGGGTATTTTGGTGTCGGTAACTTCCGACACCTGTAGTATAAGCGATGCACAGGTTGCTGTCAATCCCCTAATCGTAAAGATTTGATTAAGAAACAAACACCGATGGAGTTTTGTTGCTCGCATCGGTGTTTGTTTTTCGCTGTTCGGCGCCGTGGTAAGCGGTTCGTTTTCGGCAGCCGTTGCCTAGCACCATACCAAGGTGCGCGTCTGCTGAACTAGGCCGATACGTCAAGCTCCACATCGAAGAGATCAGCCGATTGCTGGACAGCAAGCGCATCGCCCTCATCAGTCAGGGCGCGCTCTGCATCAAGCCCAGCGGTTGCATCGGTGGTCGTGGCATCGGTGCTCTTGGGCTTGCGGTTGCCGACCGGAGGCAATTCTAGCTGTACCATCGTGCCATCGGGGAGCATCATCGAAGGCATCGTGCCCTCTTCGGCTGGAAGGCTCGCAACCTGCTCCTTAGTAAGACGAATGATGTAGCGCTTTGCGCCGCCGTGCTGCGCGGGTGCGGGCTTTGCGGCGCGTGCATCGATCCATTCGAGAGCAGCGGCGTGATCGATGTAGGCTACATCGTAGTCGGTTACATTGCCAAACTGATCGACCATTTTCGTGACAAACCAGCGCGGTGTAACAGGATCGGCTTCCGTGACACCCGGCGTGTTGAAGGCTGGGTGCTCCTTGTAGGCATTGCGGACGGTCTGACCGGTAACACCGGCCATCGCCGCAACGTCCTTGATCGTGATCCACTTGGCATCGTAGGGCGGTGCCTGCACACCGCCAGCAGATGCAACTTCGATATTGTTTTCTGCAATAGACGCGGCAAGTTGCGGATCGTTGCCATTGGTGGACGCTCTGTTCTTTGGCATGTTTTCGCTCCTAAACGAATATACACAATTGTCGTTTTTGGGGTACCGCATTCTAGCAGCATACTCTACGGTATTCACGTACCATAAACGATCTGCACAACGCCCCGAAGGCTCTTGGCATTGACCGCTTCAAAAGCCGCGCAATCAGTATGATCCCCCATGCTAGTCTGACAACCGCAACACTTGAACTAATCACTAGCTCACAAATGGACAGGTTGCGCCATCGGTCTAGATCATGTGTCGCACGTTGCGGTTGCTTTGGAAAGTTTCAAGCCCGCTGCTTGCTCCCCTGATCAGCGTGTTACTAGCACAAGCTTTGCTCTAGCTTGCAGTGTTGCCGTGACACTGCATTTTTGAAACTTCCCACAAACGAATATTAGCACAGGTACCAAACGATTGCAAGTACTCTTTTACCCTACAATCGTTAAGATACGGTTAAGATTTGAGCAGGTGTTGAATGACAATATCGCCCAGTAGACATTGCTCGCCACGTTGTATTTTAACCTGATACAGCAATCGACCACTTGCCTCATGCCAAGCGACGAAGGTTGCACGACCGATAATGCCCCCATCGATGTTGTCAGCGTCCACGACATCGAATGCAAGTGGTGCGCCACGTTTGGTCAAGATCAGCGGCTCCGCTGGTTTCAGTCTCATGTGCGCTAGCTCCTAGTGTATGCCGGTCCAGCTTGCCGGAGTGCCGTCCGATATGCCGATCGGGTAGTGTGCTGCTACCCATAGCGTGGGTGTCGTGGAGTTTGGCTTTGTAGTGCGGTATTCTGCGAAAGCATACTAAAAGTCTTTACGGCTTACAGCAAGCCGTCGCACCACAAAGCCAAGAAACAGCCCTAAATTTGGCTATTTTGAGGTAGGTGTAAAATGTTTTGCAGTAGACCGCAGACATACACATAGTCACTACTGTTTGCCATTGGGTTGATCCTTGACACTGGGCAAAGCACACGGCGGATCGTCCAGGTAACGCCACATGAGCAACCAAAAATCATCATCAAGGCCGAGGGGTAGGCCGTTTGTCGTACATGCGTAGCTGCCGTTTGTCGTAGTGCAAGACCATGTACCGTCAAGCCCGGTATAGCCAATCCCATAGCACGGTTCGATACCTCCGCCGCCTAACACATAACCGTATACCAGCACATCAACTGACAAGCCGCTTTCGCCGGTTTCAAATTGCGGCTGTGTTTCTTCGGGTTTGTACCACTGTTTAGTCATGAGTTTAGCTCCTTTAAATAGTGCGACCGCGATTGCCATTTGGCAACAGCACATCGTAGTTATGGTTTATCTTGCGATTGATCGTATCAACAAGATCAATATTATATCTATGAGCCAGGCCCATCGTGCGCAGTACAATATCAGCTAGTTCCGTAGCAAACTCATCTGACGATGTGCCATGATCACGATATGCGTTAACTGCTTCACCGATCTCGCTTGTAACGAGCGCAAGGTTTTCAAGCGGTGTTTCATGCAAATACCCCATCTGGTGCAACCACTGATAGTGTATATGACTTAACTCGTACATGTCACTACTGTTAAACGATCTTGACATTAGTTTAACTCCTTTGAGGCGTTTGAAAGCACGATCGTCATTGTTTTGACACCTTGATTGACATTGCGTCCGTGGTAACGATGTGCTCTGATTTGATCGACATTTGCCGTACCCGATGTGAGTACATCGTATGATGTCGTCATGCCTAAGCGCTCTAGGTTATCCGCAGTGCGCTTGAAGAACAAATCTTCTGACACCTCTTTTTTGTTCGCTGCATGACATACTTGTCGGTAAATTTGAAACGCTGTTTGCTTGTCAACCGACGCCTTTGGATCAAAGGGGCAAGCCGACCAAAAGCCCATAACGCTATCAGCAAGCATTCTGTACTCAGTACCGGCTTGTGTGATGCTTGCACACTCCGTCAAACCGTTGTTCGCAATTAAGCGATCGTATCCTTCAACCAGGCGTAAAAGTATTGCACTCCGATTTGCGGGTGTATCGAGCTTATCAACGATTGCAGGATCGGCAGTCGTGCGATCGAAGTGATTTGAGCACAGTATGACCACCGCACGATTGAAGTATGCTGCATCGGGTGATTTGACTTTTGGATAATGATTTGCACTAAATGCGAGCCGTGCTGTATTTTTGAATTCAAACCAATCCTTAAACTTGCGTTCGCCGCTGATCGGATCATCACCTGTCAACGTTTTAATGAAATCGCCATTGCTTGCCTCGGCCTGTGATAGATCGCTAAACAGATTAACCATTTTGCCGTATAACGATGCAGCGGCAAATTTGTTATCGGCTAGCGTTTGAAATGGCACAGCGCGCGTATTGCGTTTGCCAAAAAAGCGGCCCATCAATTCAATGACCTTGGATTTGCCACTATCGCCAGGTCCGACCAATACAAGAAAGTGCTTTGGGAAATAGCGTGCTGTAATGAACGCACTGCCGAAAAACTCCCAAAATGCTGGTATAGCATCGTGCGGCAATACCTGTGCAATGAATTGATCTATTGCAGCCGTTGACACATCAGGTTGCCAGTATGCCGGTACTTGAGAGAGTGAGAGATAGGCCGGTGAATGGGGCATCAAGGTACGTGTCGGTATGTGGAGCATGCCGTTCAACACATTGGCATACTCCGTTACTTGGTTGACGCTCTCTTGTGGCACATGTGCTTGATCGTTGATATAGCGCAGCGTTTCGTCGCTGGCGTAGCTTGACCATCGGTGTCCTAAGCGTCTAACTGCTTCGGCTCTAATATACTGCTCCCCATCGTCTAGGAACACACCATTCTCGTATCGCCACAGCTTTTCTGCAACAAAAATAAATTGATTTGCTGTGTTTAATTCCTGTGCTAAACGCTCGGTTTGAAAGCGTTTCTGAATAAAATAGCGATCTTCCGATCGCGTAAATGCACGATATGCCGCATTGACAGTCATTAACACATAGTCGTAGCGATGCGTTTGTTGATACTTCGATCCTGACAGCCAGTTTGGCTGCATTAAAACAGCCATAACCACTTCGGGCGTGTAGCCAAGTCCCAATAGGCGCATGGCTATGTAGGCATCATTGCGCGATCGGTCGATTTGACCGTCGCTACGTGTCGGGAGTTCCAATTTTTTCGATGCTTCAACCGATAGAATACGCTTTGCAAGCTTCGCATCACGTTCCTTAACCGTCTCTAAAAAATCAACTGGTAGCGGATTGCTGTCCCACACCTCGATCGGGTTGTGATCAAAGTCCGCCGCGTTAAAGTCGTCTAGTCGATAGACGCGATCGAGGTTAAGTTCAAAAATGGTACATAGTATTGGTTCGGCATTTTTGATATGATAGGTATCCGGTACACGCAAAATACGTGCTAAATCGTAGCAACTGTCAGCTATACCATCACGTTGACCGTCATTCAATTCGATGATTAGGCCAAGATTGCGCGCTTTGATTGCGTCTAGATCGGTATAGAACCGATCCAAAAGCCAATAGCCGTGTAAGCCCTTGCCGGAATTGATGATCATTGTGGGGGGTTTTGACATTGCTTGCAGCTTTGCAACGCCTTCAAGTGCGTTTGTGTAAGCGTCATAGTCAAGCCAGAGTACTGAGGTACCTAAACTATGCTTCTCAAGCCCGCGACCGCGTTCTGGCGGTTTAGCGAGCGGTGTGATGCGAACGTACACATTTGCTCGCTTGCCGATCGCGAGAGCAGTTTCAATGAGCTTATCGATATATTGCTGTTGATACCACTGTGTTTGTACTCGTGTGTCAACGATTGACGTTAACCCAATAACCGCGTTCATGGCAGTATGCTTATGAACGATCGATAGAAACGTATCGATTGCGGCCATGGTGTTAGCTCCTAATAGTAACGATATGCAACGAATGCCCGTTGATTGATACAAAAGCGCTTATGCACCCATGTATAAGTATAACGATATGAGTGCTTTTTACGCATACGTGTGATTTCACGACCGTTAATAGTTGTTGTCTTCGTACATAAACGCCACCAATTTTTTACTGGCATAGTGTTTCCTACACTTAGTAATAGCGGTATGCAATGAACATACGATCAAGAATGTACGCAACACGATGTTTCCACATGTACGTATAGTGGTATCCGCGTGTGATCTCCAAAAATGCCACGTCGCGACCGTCTTTTTCCACATACGTAATGCCAATGAACCACTGCGGTAGTTTCACTGTGTTAGCTCCTCAGAACTGATCAACGGCTTGCACTTGTGGGGGATTTCGCGGGGTTGAACCGACACTATCAATAGCGGCACGTACGGCAACCGCGTATGCTTCCGTAAACTGTCCGGTTGTCTGGACATTTGCCCATTCCGCCCAAACAGCCTCGCGGATCGGCTGAGGTACTTGCCCCCAATGGAACCGACACATCAGGTACCGCTTCGCTACTTGGCGATTGCAACCCGTTGCTTTGCAGGTATGTGTTGTGTTTTTCACTTTCTATCGTCCTTCGTGCATCAATATCTGTAAAGCTATGAATTCTGCCCAGGCCGGCACAACGGCATTACCAAGTCCGATCAGGCGTTGTTCCCATATATCTCGCTCCAACCCGGCGGAAACCCCATTAACCATTCGATCCAATTCGGGTTCAAGTAACCACTCAGCGCGGCTTTTTCTGAAAGTGTCCAACCGGCTCGATATTTGGCCGTTTCCGAACGATTGCCGGTTTTGCCGCGTGGCCGTTTCCATTCCGATGCGCGCGGAGTAGGCCACAATTGCAAGTCGATCGCGTTTGTGATTAGCGCCGATCGCGGTAGCTGGAAAACATAACCATTCCGCATCATACCCCATCGCGGTAAGGTCGCTAAAAACTCGGATACCTCCTCTGCTGAGTAAATCGGGTACGTTTTCCACAAAAACGTACGCTGGTCGTTTGTCGGCAACAATTCGCGCAAACTCAAGCCACAAACCCGATCTAGCGCCGGCAATCCCAATACGGTTTCCCAATGTGGAAACGTCTTGGCAAGGGAAGCCGCCCACAATAACGTCTGTGTCTGGTAATTCATTTGTAGCTACTTCCTGTATATCAGTAAAACGCCGCACATTAGGCCAATGCTTCGCCAATACTTGACGCGCATATTCGTTTATTTCAACTTGCGCAATGCAGCGTAAACCAGCACGCTCAAAGCCTAGATCAATACCTCCAAAACCAGAAAAGAGGCTAATAAAAGTTAATGGTGTATTGCAGTTAGTTGCTTCACAGGTATGTGTTGTGCGCTTCACGGATTTTCCTCCCTACCAGAGAATGCAAGATTGATTTGCGTATAGCGTTCTAACGCACGTTCTTCACGCTGCCAAGCTTCGAGCACGCCGGGATTGTCCTTGGCGTGCATGCGGCTCATGCGTTGCGCGAAAGCGTTCGCAGCAAGCCAGTTTGCGTATGCTTTGTGTAAATCGTCAAGCGTGTATGCAGTCATGATAAGCGTTCCTTTGTTTGCTAGTGCATCTTGGACATAAGTCAATTCAAGCTTATTGAACGGGTTATCAAATAGTTTTAAGAAATGCAACCGCGTTTCTAAGTCTTTTACTGTTGCAGTATGTGCTGCTTGTAGTGTTTTGTACTTCATTGTATTTTTCTCCACTCCGTCACAGGGTGCAACTATTCGCGCAGCCGGGTTTAGTAGTAGCGAATTGCGAAGTTGACAGCACTGTACAAATACATATCGCGTATGTACTGTTGCACACTGTAGCCGATTAATCCCTCTGAGACTGCAAACGCCCATGTTTCGCGTAGTAATTCGCTGAGTGTTATCGTGCGTAGCATTGATGTGTCCTTTTAGAAAAAGCGAAGCGCGCATCAGTAGGTTGACGGTCCTAACTGATGCGCGCTTGCTGGGCTATTGGCGGTTGCCGATTATGAAAGCGTTTGATGGCCGTCAAACCAGCAAGCGCCAATGATGAGGGCCGGGCGCCGGTTTGAAGGCCGGGCCACTTCGGGTTGCCTCTGGGCAGAGTATACCATAGTCGAGCCCCTTTGTGTGTTAAAAAATGGTTAAGGTTTTAGGGGGTGTCGGAGGTAAAAATACCCTGTTTCGGGTGTGCAGCGTGTGCAGGGTTTTAGCGGAGGAATATGTTAAGAAAAATTGGCGTTTTTTAATTGTGTCAGTTCTACACCCTTTTTTATGTAAAGCAGTCAAGGGTGTGCAGGGTAGAAACATTATTTTAATACCCGAAAAAAACGAAAAAATGGCAAAAAAGTGATTATACGTGTATATAGCTGTACGCTGCACACGTTGCACAGATTTTTCTTGAAAAATCCGGCTTGCTTGTCGAAATACCCTGCACGCCCTTCACGTTGCGAAGGTAGCCGCTATCGGATACACTCTACTGGGCAGCCATGCCAGGATCGGCGCTACGCGGAATAGCACACCTGTGCCGAAGCGCAGCGAGACAGTGGAGCGAATGAGAGAAGAAATACAACGGAAATTTAACGAAATCGCAGATCAAGCATCGATACCCGAAATTGCTGTGCTCATTCGTGAAGTGGGGGAATTGATGCAAGCTCGGTTTAACAGCACGATGGACGCCTATGAAGGTTTAAGTGGTCAAATCACAGGGCTGCACGGAGACCTATCTACGTTGCGTAGCGAATTTGTGGATTTATCAACATTGCTAACAACACGACTAAAAGCCACTGAACGTATAAACGGTGATCGAATAAAAAATGTGATTGATCGAACGCACGATTTAGGTAATCGTTTTGTTGCTGTAGAGAACAAGGTTGACGAAACAATGGAAGTGTTGCAACGTGGTATTGCTGAGTTAATGCAAGCGGTAGCAAACGGTGTCGGGAATGACGGATCAACTACAACCGAGCAATGAAACGCTTCGCTTTATGATCAGTGAAGCTGTGCAGCGTGAAGTTACAAATGTCATTGCGCCGCTGCGTGCCCAGCAGCAGATTAACGACGGCATGATCCGCCAAGTCGATCGTGATTTGGCGGGATTGAAATCGACATTAACGGAAAAGGTTGATGAACTTGACGAATTGGTACGCGGTAATCCAAAACAAAACCTAATTGGGTTAGCTGATCAGATAAAGCAACAAAATACACTTATTGCGTCAATTAAGGATGAATTAGCAGATGCTAAAAAAGGTCGTGAAGCGGTCGCAAATCAACTTCAAGGCGCCAAATACGCACTTTCAGCTCTGGCACTTGTAACCGGCTTGACAGGCATTGATACGCTTGCCAGGCTTTTTCATTTAATACCTTGAAACATTGGGGATTGATTGCTCATCGTTACTATTGATTAGTAACTAAACGGTTGCGTTGACTATGGCTGGACAACCACCTACAACTAATCAATGGCGCATCTTTTTTGACAGTTTGTCTCGTGCTGAGAGCATCGCAACAGCATGTCGCAAAAGTGGCATTCCGCGATCTACTGCCAAATGGAACCAAAAACACGTTGACTGGATCAAGGTGCGATGGGAAGAGGCAAACGCAAACGGTGTTGACTACCTTAAGGATGCAGCACTCGAAAGAGCAGTTGACGGTGTTACTTCGACGCATGCAACTTACTATAAGGGCGAACTGGTAGCAACGCATACCGAAACGAAATATAGCGATCGGCTTTTGCTTGCGTTGCTCGCCGCGCGCGATCCTGCGTTTCGACAATCAAGTGGCGATCAAGTGCAACAGCGTTTGACGCAAGAGCTGACACGTATGCTTGATCTCTTTCAGCGCAAATTGCCACCCGATGTGTATGCAATGGTTATTGAAGTGCTATCTAGTGACGATGTGATCGATGTTGCTCCAATTATTAGCGAAGAAACGCCGCGCTTCCTTGACACAGAGCAAAGCGATTGAACCGGAGTTTAGAGGCAGTGCAAGCGTTCTTCAAAAAACACAAGCTTTTGAGGTCATCATTCAAGGTCCGGCGGAGACGGGCAAAACGTTTGCGGCCCTTTGGCGGGTTGACCGTTTTTTGCGTACCTATCCCCAAAGTGTCGGTATTGTGGTCCGTAAAACGCGCTCATCTCTGTTCAGCACCGTTCTTAGAACATACAAAAAAGTGTGTGCGTTGCACGGCAATGATGTTGCGCCGTTTGGCGGCCAAAAGCCTGAATGGTACGATTATCCAAACGGATCGCGGCTGTATGTTGACGGACTAGACAAAGCCGAAAAGCTCCTCTCAGGTGAGTTTGATATTATCTATGGGCCGCAATGCGAAGAGTTTTCGCTGGGCGATTGGGAAACTTTAACAACACGCGCAACAGGTCGTGCAGGAAACGCGCCGTATTCGATCATCATCGGTGATTGCAATCCCGCAACACAACACCATTGGATTTTACAGCGCAAGTCTATCGAACTGTTGCAATCGTATCACACGGACAACCCACGTTTATACGATGCGCTAGGACGGCTCACAAAGGCCGGAGAGCGCACGATGCAGATCCTAGGCAATCTGACAGGGGTACGGTTCTTCCGGCTCTTCAAGGGGCTCTGGACAAGTTCAGAGGGTGCAATCTACGCTGACTATGATCCGCAGGTGCATCTCTGCGATTGGTTTGAACCGCCAAAAGATTGGTTGCGGATCGTCGGTATCGATTTTGGGTTTCGCAATCCGTTCGTATGTCAGTGGTGGGTGTTAACACCAGACGACATATTGATTATGTACCGCGAAATCTATATGACCGGTGTGTTAGTTGACGACCACGCAAAACACATTCAACAGCTTGAAAAATGGTACTACTTTGACAATGCTGGCAATCCATTGCACGATGCACTAGGTCGATTGCAACACAACCCCGATCGCGAAAATATTCACGCCTATATTGCTGATCACGATGCGGAAGATCGTGCAACGCTTGCGAAGAACGGCATTGATACCATTCCGGCATTCAAAGGGGTCAAACTTGGAATTGAAGCTGTACAATTGCGTATGCGCAAACGCGGTGACGGCAAAGCACGAATAGTGTACATGCGTGATGCTTTGGTTGAAATCGATCAAACACTAGTTGACGATCACAAACCGACCTGTACCATCGAAGAGATTGAAAGTTACGTATGGGCCAAATCGACCGATGGTAAACCTGGCAAAGAGGAACCTGTCAAGAAAGACGATCACGGTATGGACGATACACGCTATGTGGTCGCATTTGTTGATCAGATTGGACAAGAGCTTGAAAAAACAACTGAGTATGTGGTGTACACAGGTGTCGAATTGGTTTCGCCGTATTAGGTTTCAGTTAACAATATATGCGCTGGTTTATGAAAAAGAAACAACCGATGCATCACAACTTAATGACGATGCCCGATGGCGTACTGCTGTGTCAGCGTTGTTACGATACGTGGTTATCTACAGATGAAGCACGTCAAACCCGTTGCGTGACACGCATTGTTTCGACGCCCGCGCGGATTTTGCGCAAGCCCATACGTGACGCACATTACAAACGCTTCAAACAGTGGTTAAAGAGGAAATGACCGAAACGAAACGAATGATAATTCGTGACACTGAAACCGCTGATATATTGTGGTCTTCGGTTAGTATGCCGCTACCCGAAGCAAATGCGGTTCACGAGCTTATCACGGTTGCGTTTGTGTACGCAAATCAAAACGCATTCTACGAATATCGAATTGACGCAATTGATCCGGTGCATCGTGTTGTCTATGTGACATTAGAGCGAGTGTACGTCAATGGCTTTGCTGTTTCCATATCTTGATTACCGATCGAAAATGCCGCGTGCGAAGTGGTCGATCGGTTCACGGTTCGATACGCGCTATTTTACGTTGCACTATAATGGCCCAGCAGTTAAAGCTGCCGGCAATCCGCAAGGAGAGATTGCCCAGCTCCAGTTTGATGCAACGTGGCACATGCGACCTGGTGCGTTAGGGGCCGTCAACGGTGGCGACGGTATTCAATACCACGGCGCAACGCTTTCGAACGGTCTCAATCTTCAACTACGCGATTGGAACGCAATGTTGTGGCATTGTGGTAATAAGATCGGCAACATGCACTCGATTGCTTGGCATGTGCCGATCGGCGGCGAGCAAAAGCCGACAATCGAACAAGTGAAACAGCTATTCCACGTAATCATACCGAGTTTCCAGCAACACTACGGCATAACACACGTTAATGTCAAAGGACATAGAGAATGGGCTGCAACTGCTTGCCCTGGTGTGTCATTGTGGAATTGGTTGTACGACTGGCGCGTAGAACAAAAAACAGTGCTTCCGATTACGTGGTATAGAACGCTAGCAAATATGTTTGTGCGTGAAACACCAGCAATTGAACCGAACCGAGCAAATGTTGCTCTTAGCGGCACGGCGCTGATCGAAAAGGGGAGCACGTTCGCTGTTGACGTTATTGTACCGGGCAAACCGTATAGGGGCATATCAACGTACATTCATAGAGCTGATCAATTAGGTTTCATGTTGAATGATCCACAACTAGTGCAAAAACTACCATGAAACGCATATATTGGTTAGCCCTCATTACTATTGCTGTAATCGTCGTCGCTTACTTTGTAAGCGATACACTTGTGATCAATATTAATATTTCAATAACACTTTTTGAGGTGACACCATGAACCGTATTCAGTTTTCACCATACGTCGGTTTAGGCTTGATCATTCTGTTCGCATTATTGGGTGCGTTTTTCGGCACACCGGAACCGAGTGGTAGCACGTTTGGCGACACAATCCGCGCGTTTGCCAGCGATGACAAAACGCGCATGATCATCGCAGCGATTTTGATCGATGTGGTACTGGGCATTTCCGCTGCAATGCGGATCGGCACATTCGACGCGCAAGCCGTTGCCAAGTTCCATTCTTCAAATGTGTTACCGTACGTGCTGGCGTATCTGATGTTGTGGTCGCTCCAAGTCTTCGGTTTGGGAAGTGCGCTACCGTCAACTATGAGCGATGCCATTGCATCGGTATCTTTCGGCACAATTGTGACGACATTAACGGGCTCGATTTTCAACAATGTCAATCGACTGCGTACGCCAATCGTGCCGACAAGTGACAACGGTATGGTTCACACCACGTTGACCGATGGCCACGGTTAGAAAGCTTCTCAAGTGGCTTCCAAGGCATATTCAGCAATCTACGTCCAATCACACAAGGCTGTGTGGTGTCGGGGTTTACAGGGCGTTTGGCTGTGCGGCGCATTGGAACGCGCCAGAATTTGGTCAAAATAGCAAAACACTTTACACTTGACCAAACGCTCAACCGGTTAAGTTAACTTAATTATTTACACATCAAGGGTTTAGGTATGACAAAACCAAGCATGCCGACGAACACCGATCCACTTGAGATCAGGGCATTGACACGTCTCTTGGCTGACCTTGCTGCGGATTTTGGCGATCCGAAACATGTGCATCTGCATTTTGAATGTGGTCGCGTCAATATCGATATTCACATGCAACGTTTTGAACCGATTGCCGATGATGACGAAGAAACCGAGTAGGGGGTGTACTGATGTTCCGAGAAGAAGATATAATCAACGATCCGACATTTCGCAACGCTATATATGGTATTAACGGCTTTGCACAGCTTGCAAGCGATGCACAAGCTGCAATGTATTCGCACATAACGCTCAAGTGCCCTGTGCAGTGTGTGAAGGGTTTTGACAGCAACGCACAAAAGGCCGAACGACGTAAAGCCACTCGTGCAAAGGCACATGCCAAAAGACAACGAAAAGCCCCGCTGCCTTGATGGGCCGGGGGGCTTGTGGGGAGCTTGTGACGGAGTAGATTTCAGTTGCTTGGCGCGATGTGGTCATACCAATCGGCCCATGCGTTCCATTCGCGTAGGGCAGCATCGATGTAGGCTTGGCGCTTGGCGGCGCTAGCGAGGCTCATCTTTTTGGACGGTCGAATGAAGGCAGCTATGGCCGCGTGCAAACCAGCGATTTCAACATCAAGTTGTTGCAGTTGTGGCTGGAGCTTCTTCATTGCTTTGAAGCCCTTGCCAGGTTTGCCACACTGAGGATTGTTGATCTTGACGCGCAGGTCGTCGGCTTGTGTCAACAGTGGCATCAATTGTCCGACAAGCAATCGAGCGGCTGTGGTCATGCTGGCGTGATAGGTTTGGCTAGACATGCTGGTAACTCCTGTTGTATTAGTTGCTTCGACTGAACGCAGTATAGCGGGTTACAAGCAACTTGTCTAGTAGCAATTTTGAGGCAAGCCTAAATGAGTGATAACCTAACACTCACGGAAATTGCACCTGATGTGCCGCTGTGGATCAACCCATCAGCGCGTGATCGCTATCTGACAGAACGGCTGGCAGAGCTTGAAGACTTCATGGCCGAAGATCGCGATTGGATCGCACTGGGCGCGTATGGACAAGATCAAGAATTTTCGCGTCAAGGTTTGCAACTTGTAGGCCGCATTGCTCGCCTAATGTATATTGCAAATCCGCTGATCAATCGCGCGGTAAGTGTCAAGGCTGATTATGTGTGGGGGAGAGGGATCAATATCCATGCAAAAGATCAGACGATCAACGAATTGGTACAAGCATTCCTTGACGATCGCTTCAATCAGGTTGAATTAACATCGCAACCGGCGCGTGTGCAAAAAGAAGTTGAATTACAAACAGATGGAAATATCTTTTTTGCGTTTTTTGTACACCCCGTTACAGGGCATGTACGCATTCGTACCATACCAGTTGACGAAATTACCGAAATGGTTACAAATCCTGATGATAGTAAGCAAGTTTGGTATTATAAACGACAATGGCAACAGAGTAGTATCAATTGGGATAGTGGTATACTCGAAACAAAAGAGCGTAGTGCATACTATCCCGATTGGCAATATCAACCAAAAGTTAAACGTGCCAAAATTGGCAATATTGAAGTTATCAATGTTCCTGTGTACCATGTCAAGGTCGGTGGGTTTAGTGATTGGAAGTTTGGCGTTAGCGAACTACACTCGGCGCTCTATTGGGCAAAAGCCTATAACAAGTTTTTGTCCAATTGGGCTAGCTTAATGGCGGTGTATGCACTGTTTGCATACAAAATTACGACAAGTGGCGGACAAAAAGGCGTTGAAACAACTAAAACACGCTTAAATTCAACCATCACTAGGTCAAACGCGGTGGAACGTAATCCTGCACCAGCACCAGCGGGCGCATTCATTCGATCGCAGAATACCGACGGTGTTACGCAGGCCGATATTGACGTTGTACGCACAGCCGGTGCTACTACATCAGCCGAAGATGGCAGGCGATTGCTTTTGATGGTATGTGCGGCTGCCGGCATTCCTGAAACGTTCATGGGCGATCTGTCCGCCGGCAACCAGGCAACCGCGAAAACACTTGATCGGCCTACTGAATTAGGGTTTGTCAATCGGCAACAACTTTGGACGTTTGTAATCCATTCAATCATTGATTTTGTTGTCTACTGTAGTGCAAAAGCTCCAAATGGGATCATTGCAACGGCAAGGATCGCAAGCATCGTTCAAAACGAGTATGGGGAAGCTATACTTGAATGGCAAGATGATGTTAATCCGCATGTTGACGTTGATTTCCCACCTGTTGTAGAGCATGACCTCCAAGCATATGTAACCGCAGTTAAAACAGCGGCAACACTTGACGGTACGGCGCCGTCGATTTTAAACGATAACCGTTTGCTTGCGCGCATGATGCTCACGGCATTAGGTGAGAATGATATTGATGAAATACTCGACAAGTTATACCCGCTAGACAAAGATGGAAACCCGATTGAACCGGAGCCGCAACCGACAGTTGACGTTGATCCTGTCGTTGACGAATTGATGCAAGCTGCTACTGCGGTGCGCGAAGCGATTACTGAATTTCGCGAAAGTATCAATGATTTCAACCGTACTACTACAGCAAACGGAAACGGCGCTCACTCGACTGATTGAAGCGACACAGCGCCAAAAGATAGATAAAATAATCAACACGCCCGTTGCAACACTTGAAACGGCGCTAGGCAAGTTGTTTGTCGGGCAGGGCAACGCTCTTATACGTGCCTTAAAACCGTTGCAGACCTTTTTCAAAGAAGCATCGATCAATCAACAATTCGATGCGATCTTCGATGCGGCAACAGAAGCAACAAGCCTTCAAATGATGGAGACACTCGAAAAAGCGTACAAAAATGCAATCTTGCTAGGCGGTACAAATCAGCTTGCTGAAACGGGAATTAAAATTTCGTTTAAGCTTGACAATCCCCGCGCGAATGCCTATATTGCGAAATATGGCGGCGATCTGATCAGCGGCATTGACGATACTACGCGCGAGGATATGCGTAACCTACTCCATGCGAGTATCGAAAATGGAGACAGCTTCAATCGGCTAGCCCAGCAAATCAAAGCCAGGTACCAGCAGTATGCCGTAGGACAGCCACAGCAGCACATACGATCTAGAGCCCATCTGATCGCCGTGACTGAATACGGCAACGGATATCAGGCTGGCAACTACGCATCGATGCAGGTCGCGCAGGATAGTGGTGTCAAGATATTAAAGAAGTGGTCCACCGTAGGCGATGCGCGTGTGTCGGAAGGCTGCAAAGCAAACGCAGCACAGGATTGGATACCACTTAATCAACAGTTCCAATCCGGTCACATGCACCCGTTACGCTTTCCCGGTGATCGCTGTGTTGCACTGTACAAACGCGATAAGGACGCATCTGCCGCTCTTGCAGCTAAGTTAGCGAGCAAAGTACCAGTATCGTTACCTAAAACTGGCGTAACGTCAAAAGAGCTTTCAAAAACTGAGCCACCACTTAAACTTTTCGACATCGGCAAACCCGCGAACTATAAAGCAGTAGATCGTGCAATAGGTGCTAACGTCAAAGGTAGTGCGCTTTGGTGGAATGGCAAAGTTACACTTTCTGACAAACTATTGAGTGATGGTACATTCAGAAACGTTGATGGCATGGTACTTGTTCGTGCGCGACTTGCGAATAGTGCTGATCCGAAAGAACGTGATCTCGCTTTCAAAATACTGGTACATGAAATGCTGCATAGTCGTTCACTCGGATCAGGTAAAAATGCTAGTGGTTATAAATTGGGTTTAGGTTGGGAAGAAAGTGTCGTTGAAGGATTGTCACAACACTTTCTAGAAAACATTGCAAAAGATGCAAAATACACATTTAATGATTTAGCAGCGCTAAAAGCAACGTACGCTACACATAGCTATAAACCTTGGTTAGATCCATTAAAAGCCGTATTTGATGATCTCGACTTAGATCACGGCGATACATTAATACTACTTTTGAATAAGCGTATCGATCAACGTCAAACGTATATAAAAGAAAAATTGATTACAAAATACGGGATAGTAGACGGAACCACGCGCTTTGATGTACTTAATGCGAAACTCCAATGACGCAAAACGAACTTATCAACAAACTTTTAACGGCACGGTCAGCGACGACCTATAAAACACTTGATCGCTACTTAACGCAACACAAAAGCGAAATTACACCAAAAGTGCGTGAAGCACTTGAAGCCTACGAGATGTATCGTCAAGTGTTAAAGGATACAAAATAATGCCACCTGAATTGCATCTGTCTGAAAAGGGACGCGCGCTTAACGCGAATAACGAAACCTACCTACGGCAGGCAGCGAAACTATTGGTCAAAGTGATCAAGAGTATCAAACAAGCCGATCCGTTTGACGCAATCGACACTGACGACGAAGACAGTGCAACCGATACAACAACTGCAAAAGAAGCCGGTACCTTTAATCAATCAGACACAATGACGTTGCTACAAGATGCTTTACGCAAAGCAATAGGCGGCAACGGCTATGATACGTACATCTGCGATGTATACGAAGATCAAGGGTACTTTGTCTATCGAAAAGGATACAGCGGCGGTTATTTCAAACTTGATTTTGCTATTGATACTAATGGCGTTGTAACACTTGGCACCCCTGTAGAAGTGGTCCGCAAAGTTACCTATATTACCCCATCGATCGCCACAAACGAAGCACTCCGCGAAACTGAACTGTTAGAGGATACTGTCCCTGTGCAATTGGTTGAAAAAGCCGTTGCCAGCGATGGTACAGTTATGCTCAAACTGATCGCGCCCGGCAAAGGCTCAAGCGGCTATTACACCTCGGAAGTCCTGAAACGTGATGGTCCGAAGGTCTTTAAAAAAGGACTTCATAACTTCATCGATCACCCGACACCACAAGAAGAAGCCGAACGCCCAGAAGGCTCGATTACCAATCTCGGTTCAACACTGGTTGAAGATGCGTATTGGCGCGATAACTATGTCGATCCGAAAACATCAAAAGATGCTGGGCCGGGTTTGTATGCGCGTGCCAAAGTTACACCTGCATTTCGTGAAACACTTGATACGATTGCTGATACAATCGGCACATCGATCCGCGCGTGGGGTCAAGCGCGAATGGGTCAAATTGGTGATTTCAAAGGGCCGATTGTCGAAACAATAAAAGGCGCAAAGAGCGCTGATTATGTCACATTGCCGGGCGCAGGCGGGAAAGTCCTTTCACTGGTTGAAAGCGCGCGTCAAGCGCAACAAAGGAGCAACGAAGATATGGGAGTAAACGAAGAAATCGCCGCGTTGCGTGAAACCGTGCAAGGGCTCTCTAGCCACTATACGGCAATGCGGGAAACGATGGCACGTACACAGGCACCTACGATCATTGCCGGTTTCTTGGCACCACATACCAATGTACCCGATCCGATCAAAGCGCGCATCACAGCCAAGCTCATGGGCAACATACCGTTGACTGAGAGCAAAGATGCAATCGATGTGGTTGCATTAGGGCCATTGGTCGAAGCTGCCGTGAAAGACGAGCTTGAATACGTGCAGCAACTAGGTGCATCAATGGGCTTTGGAGCAATCACCGGCTTTGGCTCCGCCGATCCGCTGACGGAAAGCGATCCGACGAAAACCGCGCAAGCGATCGAAGATGACATGGCCGAACTGTTTGCATCGCCGGTATTTGGTATGTCGGAAGCCGCCGCAAAGATCGCAGCTAAAGGCCGTTAACGAACGTAAATCGCGCGCGGCGTCTAACGCCCGATGTGTAGATCAGGAGCTTGAGCAATGGCGACAAATGAAGTCTTCGATCTTGGCAATGGCGGGGAAACGCTTTCATTGGCGGTAACACACCCCACTACACCGACAAGCGGCGCTCCAGTGCGCGCGGGTTTCCTCACCGGTGTTGCACAAACTGCCGAAGATGCAGCCGGCGATACTACAGTGGCGATTGGCTTGCGCGTTGACGATCTCAGTGTCAAGGCTGTAAACGACAGCGGCAACAGTGCGGTCGCGAAGTTTGACGCGCTTTTCTACACGGACGCTGACACACCGCCCCTCAGCAAGAAATCAAGCGGGTATTTCTATGGTTACGCACTTGAAACCGTTACAAGCGGTGCCACGTCAACAATCCGTGTGTTACATATTCCAAGCGGTAGCGGTACGTTTGGCGCAGGTGCTATTGGTGAGACGGCATACGCAGATAATAGTGTATCTGCACGCGCGTTGACCGATACACTAGCGACAGGTTTCATTCCGCTTGACATTGGATCGTTGCGGATCATCGCGGCTAACGTGATCGGCAACACATCGGAAGGTATGTTGCTTGACGGCAATACCGCCCCGTCGTTGCAACGTGTCAACGGTGCCACTGACAAAGCGATGCGCGTCATTTGGGCTGCATCGTCGTCAGTCGAAGTACAATTCCCGCCAGTGCCGAAACCGCCCGATCTTGATGGCACTGCCGATCTTACCGTGCATTTGATGCTTGGCAAAGATACGAACACTGATACCACCGTGACGGTTGACGTACAAATTTTCGATGGCGTGGGGGATACCGAGGCCGGTAGTGCAACTGCTGCGCTTGCGGCGGCTGCGCTTAGTGAATATACGGGTACCATTCTCGCTGCCGATCTTGCCGAAGCACCGGGGTTTTTGAACATCTCCCTAGTACCAGGAGCACACACAACCGATGCAATTTGGCTGCACGCCGCTTGGATCGAATACACTCGTAAGTAATCGCACGTTTGATCGATAAAACGCGCGATCACGCGCGCCATTGAAGGAGTATCGATAATGGATTTTTTAGAGCTAATCGAAACCTATAGCGCGCGTGAAGCCAGTTTGGATCGATTGTACGCGCGAGAGGGGCGCAGCTTGCACCGGCGCGGCAATCCCGCGTTTGAAGGCCGCGTGCTGCGAACGATGCAATTCTTGCATGCGGCTGCTACGGGTGAGATACCGCATCATCGCTTGCATGAGGCAATGACGACAAGCGACTTTCCGCTGCTCTTTGGCACCGTATTGCAACGGCAAGTACTCGGTAACTATCGCGCATGGCCGTCAACTTGGCGAACGATCGCCAAGATCCGCACGGTACCCGATTTTCGTTTGGTCGAAACCGGGTACCCGATGCTGGGCGGCGATGGCATCTTGGAAGAGGTTAAGGAATTGGCGCCGTATCCGGCGGAAGCACTAGAGGAGCAAGCGCCGTTCACGTATAAGGTCAAAAAATACGGCAGACGCATGCCGTTTACGTGGGAAGCGTGGATCAACGATGTGACAGGGCAGCTCAAAGACGTACCAAAGCGCTTCGGCGTTGCGGCAATACGTTCAGAGCAACACTACTTCACATCGTTGTACGTTAGCGCCGCAGGACCGCGATCCACTGTTTACACATCGGGCAATCGCAACCAAGTGATCATCGCGAACGGCGCGGTTGCGAACAATCCTCCACTATCGATCGCCGGTTTGCAAGATGGGTTTACGGTACTCGCAAATCAGCTTGATCCGGCAACGAACGAACCGATCATGCTTGATGGGGTAGTACTTGAGATCCCACCAAATCTAGAAATCACCGCGCAAAACATTCTCAACGCGACACAAATCATCATCGGTGCTGATAGTGCCAATGAGCGTATTTTGACCGGCAACTGGATGAAAGACAAGGTAAAACTTGTTCTCAATCCGTCACTGCGTCAAATTAACACCACAAACGGCGCAACCGCGTGGTATTTGCACGCAACCGGCGAGGTGCGACCGTTCATTGAAGCTGCGTTTCTTCAAGGGCACGAAACGCCCGAAATGTTTATGAAGTCACCCGATGCGGTGCGTATCAGCGGCGGCGGTCTCGTTGATCCCACCGCCGGTAGTTTCGACAACGACAGCCTTGATTTCAAGATCCGTCACATTTTTGGCGGCATTGTCGTTGACGCGCTGGCAAGTGTCGCAAGCGAGGGCGACGGTACCTAATTTGCAGCAAGGCGATCGGTGGCGTAATGTCGGTTAAAATACCCAAAAATGTCACCGATCGCTACGCTATATATTGCTTTATCAAGGGAGGATAGCATGGCTGTAAACTATGACAGTCTACTTGAGATCATCACACAAGCGTCAAACGCGCTTGGCCGCGCGAAAGATGCACTGCTCAAGGAAAAAGAGCGCGCGGACAAACCCGCCGAAGAGGAGCGCTTGACTGCTGCGCAATGGGCAGCTCGTGACGCAGCGATCAATGCAGAGGTGCGGCAAAGTCGTGCGGATGTACGTAACGATCTGCGTATCGCGGCGACGGTTGCCGATACGCCGCCCGAAACTAAATCAACGCCCAAAGCGAGCAACAAGAGCAGCTAGTGCTTTCCAGGGTGCAAAATGTCATGCGCGTTAGGTAGTGTTAACGCGCATGACAAATAAAAACAATGACAGCAACATACGATCTGACAACCCCTGTCGGCAAAATTCGCCTTAACACATTTGGCGATGATACCGATAATCCAATTTTCTCTGATAACGAGCTACAAGTATTTTTCGATCAAGAAGGGCACATTAAACTCGCGGCTGCACGAGTATATCTTGTCGTAGCCGGTCGTGAAGCGTTAATACAAAAAGTTCAAACAAATATGGGTTTGACCACCGACGGTGCTAAACTAGCAGATGCGTTTCGACAATTAGCAAAAACCCTTAAAGACGAAGTTAAAGAAGAACAAGCTGCCGAAGATGCGGCAAACGATGCAACCGGGTGGGATAGCGCTGAAATAAATGTTGATACAAATACCGCCACTGATATTTGGTTAAATGCCCGATCGCGTTTGCTATGAAACTCAGTGAACAGAAAATCATACATCCGCAGCGTATGCGCAATTTAACCGAAGCGGGGCATTTTCCGTCACTTTGCTTAATTGGTAATGTGCAAGCAACACAAGATGCAGCAAATCAACCGATTGATGTATTCGTACCGCACCCCGGAATGATTGCAATACCGTGTAAAGTTGAGCCCACTGGTGGCGCAGAAACACGCGGTCGGCAACAAACGGTTGAATTAAATCAATGGTTGATTGGTTTGGCGGGGTATTTTCCGCAAATTACACAAGATGATCAAGCTAACGTGGACGATGTTATTTATAACATCATGCGCGTTGCACACGACGATCACGAAACGGCAACGTATCTAACATGTGAGATTGTGTCGTAATGCCGCCATCGATGTACATCAAAGATGCAACACAGCTCCACGAAGCGTTCAAAAAATGTGATCAGCTTACACAAGCCCGTCATTTAAAGGCCGCCGTAACGGTCGGCTTGCTCCCAATTCAAAATCAAGCAATCGAAAATGCACACCGTGTCACAAGTACCCTAGTGCGATCGATCCATACTGAGATCATTGAAGCTAGGGAAACCTATTGCGAGGGCGTTGTAGGAACTAATCTCGACTATGCGCGACGTGAAGAGATGGGTTTCACCGGGAGTGATGCGCTTGGCAGAGAGTACAATCAACCGGCGCACCCGTATCTTCGACCTGCATTCGACACACGCCGCCGTGAAGCTGTAGCTGAAATGGGCGAAAGTCTTCACGATATTTTAATGGTTTTGGTTGCGTGAAACGTGTGCAGGGTACAGACATGCACATGTAGAATAAAAACGATCGAAAAAATATTGTACATGTATATATCTGTACGCTTCACAGATTGAACATCGATCATGTCAATTCTCACCGGCTTGGTTTTACATCACAATTCGCTCACAAGCTTGACGGCTTTGGTAGCAAATCGTGCCTACCCAGTGGGTGTAGCGCCACAGTCACCGACGTATCCGTATTACACATTTCAACTAATCTCGACACCCGATCATATCAGTTCGCACCAGGGCAATAGCCGATTAAAACAGGTCCGTATTCAATTTTCAACCCGCGCAAAAACCGCACTTGAAGCCGATGCGATTGCCACTGAGATCATTAGCGGGTATGTCGGTTTTGCAGGCATGATGGGCGATGTATACGTGAGTGGTATTCGACTGGCAAATGACATGGACGATTACGAGCCGACGACGAAAACCTACAGCCGTTTGATCGATCTGCTCATGTGGGTGAGACCGGCGTTGTAGGGGCTGCGCGTCATAGGGTGCCGTGTGACAGCACCGGAGCTGCACGAAAGGGACTACTCTGGTGCTGGCGCCTAGACCATTCACAGCACTAATGAAATACCGCACTTCAAAGCCAAGTCCGATGTGTGGTTCAAAAACACTTTACGGGTTACAGTGCGTCGTATTTTTTAAGGCATTAGAAAGCGGTTTCTAAGGTCTGCTAAAATCAATAATGATTGATCTGTAAAGTATTATCGAAGGAGTTACACCGATGGCACGAGGAGCAATTACACCATTTACGCCGCTCGGTTCGTATCCTACTTTGCCGCTGGTAGCCGGTAGCGCTACAGTTGTCCCTACGGCTGCCGATGCAGTTAATCTGAACGCGGCTGCATTTGGTGATGCTGAAATGTTGCTGGTTGTCGCACTCAACACCGATGTTGCAAACGCGCGTACGATTACGATTACATCGGTTGCAGACGCACGCGGTCGCACCGGCGACATTTCAACGTATAGCATTGCAGTTGCGCCGGGTAGCGGTGAAAGCAAAGTTGCAATCTTCGGCCCCTTCAAACGCGAAGGCTGGATACAAACCGATAAGCGGTTGTATTTTGAAGCGAGCAACGCAGCGGTAAAGTTTATCGTCGTTAAACTTTAGATAGTGCCAAAGGGAGCATAAATCATGACCTCACAAGCTGTTAACGCTTTTGGCACGATCTTATCGATGAATGGCACCGAGATTGCCGAAGTGCGATCGATCGGTGGGCCTAAATTGTCGCGCGCTACTTTGGAAGCAACACATCACACATCAGAGGATATGTGGCGCGAGTTTAAGAAAGGTTTGAAAGACGGCGGTGAAGTTTCAATGGAATTGAATTTCATGCCGTTTAACACTTCGCATCAAGCCATTTTGGCGGATTTCAATGACGATACAACGATTGCCGCATGGGTCATGACATTCCCTGATAGTGGCGCAACGCAGTGGTCATTTGACGCAATTGTTACCGCGTTTGAACCGTCGCAACCGTTTGACGAATTGCTAACCGCGAGTGTGACGTTGAAAGTCTCTGGCAAACCGACACTCGCTTAATTGGTTATCGATCGAAGGAGCTAATACAATGGCCGTTGTTACACGCAAACAGCTTGATGAAGTAAAGCTCAAAAAGGAGCTTGTAGACGTACCGGAGTGGCGTACACCAGACATGGCACCTGACGATGTGCCGCAAGTTTGGGTACGTGAATTGATGGCTGATGAGCGTAATCTGTACGAAAGTGCAATGTTCAAAATGGAGGGTGCTGGAAAGAAAGCAACGCCACATATGAACATTCGCGGCGCAACTGTTCGATTAGCGCAAATGGGCATGATCAACCCTGATGGCAGTCAACTGTACTCCGCAAGTCGTGCAGATACCGAGGCGATCGGAAAGCTACCTGCTGCTGGTTTGGAGCGCGTTTGTAGTGTCATTATGCGCCTTAGCGGCATTACAGACGAAGATGAAAAGGAACTGGAGAGACTAGCAGCAAATTTTCAGAAGAAGGAAATAAACGTTTCTGGCACAAGTTGACACTCGCGATCGGCGGTTGCACAGTGCAAGAGCTGCAAAACCGCATGACCGCCAGCGAGTTTCAAGACTGGAAAGCGTTCTACTTGTTAGAGCCGTTCGGATCGTTGCGCGACGATCACCGCGCTGGTACGATTGCTGCCGTTGTAGCGAATGTTCACAAGAAAAAGGGTACAACGAGCTACAAAGCAACGGATTTCTTTCCGCCCTATCAACCGCGTGTGCAAGAGTGGCAAGACCAATTACGCATCGTTGAAATGCTCAATCAAGTGTTTGGGGGGAAGGATCTACGGCAAAAGCCGGTTGATTGAAGGTCAACCGGCTTTTTGACTAGGGTTACATGAGTGTTCTTGCAAAATTGATTGTCGGTTTGGGCCTTGACGCTTCCGAGTATGACAAGGGCCTTGACGGTGCTGAAAAGAAAGCTGACGGCTTTGGATCAAAGCTGGGCGGCTTTCTTGGCAATGCCATGAAACTGGGCTTGGCTGCTACAGCCGGCGGTGTGGTAGGCGTTATTGGCGCAATTGTCAGTGGTGTTGCCAGTAATGCAGAGTTTGAACGCTATGAAACGCAGTTTGGCGTGTTGCTCGGTTCAACCGAGGCGGCGCAGCAAAGATTAAAAGAATTAGCTCAGTTTGGTGCGTCAACACCGTTTGAACTACCAGAAGTTGTTAAGGCTGATAAAATCCTACAGGGTTTTGGCTTGCACTCGCTTGAAGCGGCTGAAAAGTTTGGTTTCAGTGGCGAGCAAATTAGAACGATTGCAGGCGATGTCGCAAGTGGTACAGGCTCTTCGTTTGAAGAGATGAGCCTGCTGTTAGGTAAGTTTAGTGCAGGTGCTACCGGTGAAGCGATTTCGCGCATGGCTGAGTTAGGTATTGCGAGCCGTGCCGATCTCGCCAAGATGGGTTTGGAATTTGATAAATCGGGCGCATTGCTATCGCCATTGCCCGAAGCAATGGAAGTTGTCCTAAAATTGATGCAAGAAAAGTACGGCGGCATGATGCAAGCTCAATCGAGTACGTTTGAAGGTATGGTTTCAAACATGCAAGATTGGGTCGCTGGTACATTGCGCACCATGTCAGCACCGATTTTTGAAGTTGTAAAAGAAAAACTCGGTAGTTTGCTAGCATACTTGAACGATCCTGCAACACAAGCTGCGCTGGCGAGTATCGCGGTTGCTATTGCTGATGGTGTAGGCAAAGCGATAGACTGGATTACGAACGTCGGCATACCGATGTTTATGACCGCGTGGAACTCGTTCAATGCGGGTTTACAAACCGTAACTGAATTTATCAATACTAATCTGGTACCAGCATTTAATGTGTTTGTTGCATTTGTACAAGATCACACAGGACCAATCCTTGCCGGGCTTGCTGCGATGCTTTTGACCGTTGTAGTACCGGCATTCATTTCATGGGCCGTAGCAGCAGGTAGTGCGGCTATCGCAACCGTGATCGCACTTGCGCCTGTCATTTTGATTGTGACCGCAGTCGGTGTAGCAGTCGGCTTGCTCTACGCAGCATGGGAGAGTAACTTTTTAGGTATTCGTGATATTGTAACTGAAATTTGGAATAGTTATCTTGCACCGATCTTTAATACGGTTGTTGCTTGGCTAAGTGAAAATATCCCGATTGCTTTACAGCGGTTGTCCGATTTCTGGCAAAATACGCTGTTACCCGCAATTATTGTTGTTCGCGACTATTTGGCAGATGTTGTTATACCCATGTTTGTCAACTTTGTGTCAAATACGATTGCGAATGTCAACCGAGGGTTACAAGTACTCGCAAATTTCTGGACATTGACACTTAAACCCGCTGTAATGGGTGTGTACAACTTTTTTAACACATATGTTATTCCGTTGTTTGATGCGTTTGCTAAAGTTAAGATGGCGGCGCAAAATCTTGCAATGCGAGCACTTGCCGAAGTATGGACAGGTACAGTACTTCCTGCAATCGATAAGGTTGCGAAGTTTGTCGAAACCTATGTCATACCAATCTACGAGAAATTTACAACTTGGCTCTTAAACGTCAAGAAACAAGCGTTAAGAATGGCATTTTTCTTTCTTGGCAACGTTCAACCAATCTTACAGGCTTTGAACGGCATTATCGAGCAGAAAGTCATTCCTGCATGGGAATTGTTCGATACTGTGATGGGCGGTGTTGCCGATGCGGCAGGATATATTGGCGATGCAATTAGTGGCGTTATCGATTGGTTAAATGATTTAGCATCAGCAATTGATAGCATTTCAATTCCCGATTGGTTGCAAGGTCACTCGCCGCCACCATTGGCGAATTGGTTTAGTCACATTGCAACAGCAGCAAAATCAGTCAATGCTGAGTTTGATCAGTTTAATCAAAAACTAGCCGATGGAAAGTTGATCATGCCTCAAATGCCCTTTGGTGTTAATGGTTTGGCTACGGAAAATGGACAAAATATAACAAATTTGAACATCACAGCGAAATATAAGCACCAGGAAGAACGCACGATCCGCGATGAAATGAAGATGCAAGCGATGCTTTTAGGCATCAAACCCATGGGATAGCACTATGCGATACCAGTGGCTTTATGGTACACATACCTATGAATTAAGCGATAGTCAACCGTTTGAAGTGGTTGAAATCGACGGAATTGATAGCGCTGCTGTAACGGCGATTACAGAGCAAAGTCCCTTACAGCATGGCAATACTGATAAGGGTATGGTATTACAACCGCGTATTATTCAAATGGTGATACAAGCGCCCAATAACCCACCGACATATACCACTGAAATAAACCGTAAGCTTTTCAATCGCATTTTTGGGCCTAGTCAAATGTTAGGTCGTTTTCGTGTAACCTACGATAGCGGAGATGTGTTTGAGATTGTTGCACGATGTTTGGGCAATTCAGGTATGGGCCGGAGTTTAGAAAAAGATATTTTGGTACGTGCTGGCGTAGCACTACAATGCCCCTCACCACTGTGGTACGACCCTGTGATGAAATCGATTGCGTTTGGTATTGCTGCCGGTTCGACAGGTTTTACAGTTCCCACACCGGTACCGACGTTTGTGGGGACAAGTACCCTTGATCAGACTGTTACACTAACGTATGACGGTACATTTCAAGAGTTTCCAATTATTCATGTATACGGTCCTATAGATGATATGGTCATGACGAACTTAGCGACCGGTCGCAAGATCGATCTAAACGGTACCTTAGTTGCCAATGGCGATTATTACACCTTCGATCTGCGCTTTGGTCGCAAGTTTGTATATCGAAATGGCGTTACAACTGACCTGCGCACTGCCGAAGTGACTACTGACAGTCAACTGGCAACATTCGCAATAGAAGCCGATCCGATTGCAACAGATGGCATTAATCCGATACGATTTACCGGAACTAGTGTCACAAGTCAAACACAAGCGTATATGCAATATTATGATCGCTACAGTGGTATATAGGAGTTAGGGCAATGGCACAAGAGAGTATGCTTTGGAATACAACCGGTACAGGTCATGGGCCGGCTGGGGGCTACACACAAGCGCAGTGGCTTGATTACCATCGCTACCTATTCACACCTGATACAGAAGCTACGGCATTTGTGTTGCCGCGCAAGGGCAATAAGCTTGCTGTAACAGCGGCTGCATCGGCAGTTAATGTTGATACGGGTGCTGCACTCGGATACGGATTTTTCTTTAAAAATACCGCATCGGTTAACTTGCCGATTACAACCCCGACACTCGGCACAACCGGCCTGATCGTCGTAGTTCGTGCAAATTGGGCAGCGCAAACTGTAACGGTCGAAGTGGTACGTGGTTCGAACGGCGTTGCAACGATACCGACACCGACACAAACGCCCAATACAACCTATGAATGTGTATTAGCCGAAGGGACGATCACACCAGGCGGTGTAGTAACATTAACTGATCGAAGAGGATATTTAAGTCCGGCAATCGAAGTAATCGCCGCAATGATCGTTGATAATGCTGTAGGTAATGCTGCATTGCGAGATAGTGCTGCATTATCCGTCATCGGTCGAAGTGCAAATAGTGCTGGAGATCCGGCTGATATTGCAGCCGGTACTGACGGCTATGTACTACGTAGATCAGGTACTACGCTTGGCTTTGGGCAATTGGCACTTGGCGGTATACCTGATGACTTGTTGACGGCAGCGAAAATGGGCATCGGTGCGATTAAAATGGGCAATCGTAAGGGCGGTAATGCGAACGATTGGTCATTACCCGGTACTGTCAGTTACGCTACGGGTTTAATTCAATTTGAGTTTGGTGTGTGTACATCTACTGGATCATTTTTAACGGTCAATTTCAGCGTGCCGTTCACGAATAAACCCGGCGTTATTTGTAGTATTATGCAGGGCGGTTTTGCAACGCCACCTACGGTATATTGTACAAGTGTTTCAACTACACAAGCAACATTCGAAGTCATGAGCACAACAGGCGCGCTAGTCGGCGGTATTGTGTTTGCATTTTTAGCGATAGGACCGGCATAAATGATAAAGCTATTCATTGCAGTGTTCATTGCAAGTGTCTTGCTGCAAAGTGATACACTGGTGTTGAATTGGTCGTATCCGTTTAACGATAGCACATATCGAACGTATTCGACACATCTTGCAGAGATTGTATACATCTCTGAATTAGGCACAGATGGCTTTAACGATTTTGAAGGCACGAGTACACTTGTGACATTATACGGCGATGCAGATGAAGGAGATGTACACATAAAACGGTCGCACCCTACGTGCTGGACATTGACAATTAAAACTGACTATCCGCTAATGGATCGGGTAGAACGTGATTTTCTACCATGTTATGAGCGGTATGTACCATTGGTATTAAGATAATGGCCGCAAGTGCATACATCAAACTCAAGAATGGTACAACCGGCGCTGTGAAATCTATTATCACGGCGGCGGGTGCAAACATACCACCGGACGTTGACGGTGCAAACGGCTTTCTTGATCTCGTCTGGCATAAAAAGCGCAATGATGTACATTACTGCGATTTTATACTCGATTACGACAGCCCTGATGTAGCATTGTTGAGTGATAAAGATCAGATCGAAGTAATTCGATCCGATTTCGAATTGGGGATTGCTGAGTATACCAGTTTTGACGGTTTATTCCGTGATGAATGGGTATACTTTGACGACCGTTTAATGAAGTTTAAAGCGCGTGCGTTTAGCTATGAGCATTTGTTAACTTGGCGCGATTTGGATTTTCACAGCGGCAAAGCAAACTATACGAAATTTACAACGGCGAAAGCCGAAACGATCTTAAAACGTTTGGTTGAAACAAACCTTGCGGCGAGTGCAACCGTCGCGAACGGTCGTAGCATATCAGGTGTTATGACAGGTTTTAGTGTTGAAGCTGATAGTGCGCGTGGGAATACCCTTTCAGTTGAAATATCCCATCAAAATCTACTAGACGCACTCAAAAAAGTTGTAACAAGTGCCGGTGGTGGCTTTAAGGTCACACGAACGGGTTTGACAACATTTCGCTTTGATTGGGTTGTGCCGACCGATCGAACGACAGGATCAAATGCAGTTATTTTTTCGCTTGAAAACGATAACATGGGCAGCCCTGAAAAAGCTACGGAACGATCATTAGAGCGAACTGTCGCAATTGTCGGCGGCGGTGGTGAAGACGATCTCAGGGTACGGCGTCCGATTACAGGACCGAACTATAATGCGTCAACTAATCATATCGAAATGTTTGTAGACGCTCGTAATGCTGGTACTGATACTACAATACTTGATGGCATTGGTGCGATTAAACTGCAACAAACAAAACTAAAAAATATAATCAGCTACGATGTGTTACAAACTGAAAAAACACAAGTAGAACGTGACTATTTTCTAAGTGACAAAGTAAAAGCAATCTTTGCAGGTGTCGATCAAGCCCAATATGTTGACGAGATCATTTTTGCGTATCGAAGTACCGATCACAAAGAGCTTGTCAATGTAGCAATGGTTGACGTATGACATATCTAGATTTTGCAGATAAATTAGACAAACTAGCGCAGCAGGTACAAGAGCTGCGAAGTATTGGGACACCCGGCGGCTACACCAGCAATGCCGTGCTTTTTGGTGGCTCAAACGGTAAAGCAACGCATGATGCAACAAATTATGTTTGGGATAACACGAATAAGCGTTTAGGTATTGGTACAAATGCACCAGCAACACCCTTGCATGTGAAGTTTACCGGTGGTAGTGTAGTAGCTGCGCGTGTGGAGCAAGTCAGTGCTAGCGGCGATACGTTACTAGATTTGTTCAGTAGCGACAGTAGCATCACAAGCGGTTCAAACTTTCTACTAAGTAGAACCGCGTCAACGACACTGGCGCAAATTCGTGGGGACGGCGCAATACTCAGCAATCATTCGCTTAATGTCGGCGCGATCGGTAGCGAATTAATCTATGCACAGGGGACAATTGGTACAGCGAAGCTTCAAGTCATGACTACCGATGCGCGTATGTTCATTTGGGCTGGGCAAGCCGGTGTAACTGCTTTTGCAGGGGGTGTGGGCTTTAATTGGCGACAAGCTAGCGGTTCGGCAATGGGCCGACAGGATACGGGTACAGGGGCTTCATACCTACGTTTGGCTAGCAATTCTGCCGATATTAATGTCGTAACAACGGCTGGTGTGGTTGTCCCTGTGCAAGTATGGTCTAGCAGCGGTGGCGCGCCAGCATTAGGTGTATTTGGTGCGGCGGCGGCAACACAACGTACTAGTGGTGCAAACTTGACGAATAGTGTGACGGCTGGCGGAACCGATGATACAATAACCAATTGGACCAATTTAACAACCTATAGCACCGATGCAGCCGCTATTCGTAATGCAGTGTATCAACTAGCGCGCAAACTCAAACAGATCAATGACGGCTTGCGCACATTAGGCTATTTTACGTAGAGGGAACCGATGGAAGAACAAAAAACAACCGTTGAACTATCACCGGGGGAGCTACAAGCGTTGTTAGAGCTTGCAGGACTTGCAGCACCGCGTATGTCAACGGCTGAAAAGCTCTACTATGATGCTTTGCTATCGCGCATGGCGCAAGAACTTGCAACGCAATCAGCAATTTCCGAAGGCATTGTAACGGATTGAATAAAGGGGGAAACGAAATGGTACCACAAGCAACATTGGTACGCAGCGCGTTACTACAGCCCGAAAACACACCCACCCAAGGGGTTAAGGTCATCGTCGGCGGCGACGGCACGCGCTTCTTCTTAATAAAAGATGTGGATCACCACTGGGGGTTGTGGCAAGGGACGAGCGTAGGGATTGAAGAGGTATACGTGCCTCTGCCGGGGTTGAAACACAGCGACATAGGTGCTGTTATTCCTTGGGACGGTACAATGGTGATTTATCTTCTTTCGCGGTATGTTTTTGGTACACAAACGTATCACCCATTGCATCATATTGAACTGACGGCACCACAGTTCAAAGCACCTGTTTGGCGCAGCGATCTTGATCCGCTTCGAGCGCAGGACCTTGCGCTGAGGCAACAGGATACCGCGTTTACAGTACAGAACACTGCACTAAAACAACAAATTGCGGCACTTGAAGCACGCATCAAGGTATTAGAGGCAAAAACTACACAACCGCACGATGAAGCATTAGCCGTGCAGCTCGCAACACTAGCGCAACGAATATCGAACGCGGGTACGGCCCTTAAAGGAGAGTAAAAATCGACTTTGTGACAAGCGGTACACACTCTTGGCCGGAAAAGTTAGGCAAACGAAACCCCTCCGATCTTCGGAGGGGTTTTGAATGTACCAGGTAGATTTAGGAACGGCTAAAAAATCGGCGGCCGCTAGTCGAATGACGGTATGTCAGTGTACCAGCGAGTAGGGTAGCTGCTGTCAGGCAAGCGTTCAATGTCCGCTTTCCACCGCACTTCGGGATAGTACAATTCTCCCATTGTTACCATAGTTGTCTCCATCAATTCGGCAGTGTGATCTGCATCTTCGATTGGGCACTCAGCTATGATGCTATCGTGCCATGTGCCGCATACCATTATACCTTCATTGATAAGCGAAACGATTGATAGATTTGTCAGCGTTGCCGCACCGGATGCGATAGGCGCGTGGACACATGCTTTTTTCACTTCGTCAAGAGTTTGATCTGTGATCAACGGGAAGCGCCGTTTAAAGCCAAAACGGGTTTGCACAAAGCCCCTAGCACGCGCTTTGCGAAACTGTTCCATTTTCCACGCAGCGGCGACCTTTTGCTTTTCGCGTTTGATTGCCAGCACTGTAGCAACAAACTGCAATGGTATTTTGCCTCCGAGCATCGACCAAATACCGTACGGACCACCTTGATATATCTCACCGAAGTTGACGTTCTTTGCAATCGTTCTGATTTCTTTACACAACTTGCATGCTTTGGTAGCTGTCCAATCATCATTATGATCGGTCAAAAAATGATGCTTGAAATAGTCAGCTAACCCCGGCGCGATCATCACGGCGGTAACGTCGTGCAAGTCCTGATCGTTGTTATAGGCTTCAAGCATCGTCGGTTCTTTGCTTTCCGCAGCAAATACCCGCAATTCAGCCTGTGAATAGTCACCAATGATCAAGACGTTGCCCGGCGCAGCAATAAACGCACCGCGAATTGCGCCGCCGTATTCGTCGTCACCGGGACGAGGTATACCGTGCATGCCATCGGTTGCCGATAGTCGATTTACCTCTGTTCCGTGTACTAAGTAATTGATATGAACTCTATCGTTTACATCGGCCATACGTAGCACGTTGTTAACGTATGTGCCACGTATTTTTTCAATACGTCGATATTGAAAGAGTTTTTCAATAAAACCGCTGGTATCGTTTGGCTGCAATGATAGAAGCGCTTCTTCGGCAGTGGAACGCGGATCGGTTTTGAAACCTAGTTTTTTTGTATGCTTCAATTTGAGCACATCATACAAAAATACTTGTACCTGTTGCCATGATCCTGGATTAAAGTCATCACGTATTTTCGCAATACAACGCGCATAGGTCGTTGCATTTTTGATCCATGTAGCTTTATCGTAAGGTATCGGAATGTTGCCACGTTCAAGCCATGCTCTTACACGAGCTGCAACTGTTTGCTTTAACGGTTGCGCCAAACCGACTAAGCGATTGCCTAGTATTGCACGTAAAAGCTGCAAGTATGGTATGTCCACACGGATACCATTTGCTTCTACACGTTGAATAGCATTTGCTACTGGCATGAGTACATTAGAAAACGGCCATTCGTACAAATCTTCCGCTTGAAGATCAGTTGTCAAGCGTTCGCGCAATTCAAGTGTAGCAGCAACATCGATTGCCAAATATTCATACAATCGCTCTTTTGGTACCATGCCATACCGTCGAGCCTCTTTTTTGATCTTGTTCTTTTCAAACCACGATGTTACTAGTCGATATTCGTAATCATCGTCACAATTAAGATACTGTGAGACAAGTTGCTTTAAGCCGTGCGTTCCTGTTTCTTCATTCAACGCATAATGCGCAAGCATTGTGTCAAACGCAACAGGGACATGATCTAAATGTATCTGTGCTAAAACATGTTGATCAAACTTACCGTTATGTCCCACAAGCTTTCCACGTTGCATAGCTGCGATGACACTACCATATACATGTGCATCTGTTATTAACATCTCAGTAGGGATCACTACAACGCGGTTTTTTTGCCATGATAAACCAAGTGCAAGCATTGGATCGGCTTGCTGGGCTGGCGTATCGTACCACTGTAAACCATCACTTTCAACGTCAAATGATAACCACGTATTTGGGGGCATATGATTAAGATGCTCGATTACACGATGCTTATTACTGTCGTTGCACGGTATATAGCGCACAGCCGATGTGTCGAAACCTTTTTGACGACCGTCCAAACCTGACATCGCTTTGCGAATATCGGCAGTAAACTGTGTCATTGCACCGGCTTGACGCAACACGTACGCTGGGTGCCATGTGGGCAGCACTCGGTAATGCGCGACATCGTACCATTGCCCTCTACGCGATGTGATTGATCCGCCCTTACCGGCGGTTTTATGTGACAGTTCGTCCACAGCCTCTAATGCCGTGTTACCAAGTGGGATCAATACCCGCGCACCTGATGTATTTACATCGTGCGCAAGCCTTGGTAGACACGCAGCTACGGCTGCTACAGGCGGTGTCGCGTTGCCCTCTGGGCGGCATAGTACCGTATTCGTTCTGCCGACCGTTGCAGGGTCAACACCTGCTGCACGCAAAACGTGGTCTAGAAGCTGCCCAGACGGCCCTACAAACGGTTGCCCTTGTCGTACCTCGTCTGCACCAGGGGCTTCACCAACCACGAGTGCGTGCGCCTTCTCAGGTAGGTTTGAAGGCACGAAGGGGCGATCTTTCAACGGGCAATTCTCGCAATCGGCACACGGCGCTTTAGGCTGCATCTGGTATCTCCTTTACAGTATAGATCAAACCGACAAAACGCGGCGCTATTAGTTCGCCGTGGTATCCAGGTGTTTGTAGTGTTGCATACTCTTGCAAATGTATCGAAAATGGCAAGCGCAACGTTACGCAAGCATTTATAAACGGCTCGATTGCGTCTAAATTGGACAGTTCAAACGATGCAACGGGTTCGCCATAATCAACTGGTTTTACCATCTTTTTCGCTCCCGATTTCAATCTAGTGGATTACAGTATTCATCTGCGATCGATTTGTCGTCCAGATAGCTACATAACCGACGATAGATCAATGTACGCTGTACGTGCTTAAACGCATCGATCAATGATTGATTTGCCCATTCTTGTGATACTAATTCAGCCTCTACAATCTGTGTCCGTGCAGCTTGCGGGCTCGCAAAGTTAACAGACGTACAACCTTTACACCCCGCAAAGAGCTATGGACACCTAGAGTTTTCTAGTATCGTTTCGCAGTGCCGATCGCCCAGTTCATCAGTGCGATCCATCACAGGGCCGGCGTGATTGCACTGAGGGTGTCTATTACACATTGACGCGCTCCAATGCCTTTAACGTTATTTCGGTCGCGTATGTAATCAATTCGCGATCATTGATCAATGCTGTATAGGTATACTCCAATTTGGCTTTGTTCGGATCGGTCGAACGTTTCAAGATACCTTTGTCACAAAGCCGATTTGCAAGCGTTGCAACTGTAGTATATGCAACATTGATACCGTGATACACTTCGATATATTTTTGGATTATATGTATGTTTGCACCAGGGCTCGCTAGTACCGCAAGGTATACAGCCGCCTGCGTTTCGCCGCCTAAGAACATCGCAATACCGCCAAGCGCTAAATAGACATGTGTGATTTTGATCGGCATACTACCCCTGCTTTTCATTTGCTAGTATCGCGCCAGCAGCCGTCCAATCGGAATTAGTAAACTCCAGCCCGTAAACATTTCGGGCTTCGTCGCGTGAAATCTCTTTACGCCGAAGCGCTACAAGTTCCGCGATCAGTCCGTCCGTCCGTCCGCGCGAGACGGCCTGACCGGACGCCACAGAACCATAGGACACGGACGGACGAACGGACGGCGGCACCCATACCCGTAAATTCGTACCTACAGGTGCTTGCGCCATAGGCAACAGTCCTAAACGATCTAAGAGATGTATTTGACCATTGATCTCTGCTGTAGCAGGGTACTGTAAACCATTAAGACCTTCATAAAGCTGTTGCTTTCGATCATGAGCAGTTTCCTCTTTAGCAATCATTAGCTTGATTGCTTGTGGATCTAATGCAATGCGAAAGAAGTTTTTACGTAACGGTCCTGATAATCCTAGATCCTCCACGTTACCAGTTTGTGTCAGTAGGATCAAAGATATACCGATCTTTCGAGCACCACTTGACATGATTTCAACTAACAACGTCCAAGGGTTTTGTACTTTGCCCTTGTCTAGGTTTTGCTTGATCAGAAATGCTTCATCAATCAACACATTCAATCGATCGAAATGATCCTCAGCTAACTCTTCTCCAGTCAACAGGAGGTATTGATGTCTCTCATTGATCCGTGACTTATATTCTAGAAACAGTTCATTGATAGCAACTTTGCAGTCGTCCCAATCCTCGCCGCCACCGCGTCCGGCCAAACCGTACCAGTTGCTTGAATGCGGATCAATGACGAACAGATATTCTTTACCAGACTGCAAACGCGGCCACAGTATTGCTTTTGCGGTTACAGTCTTTCCCTCACCTGTTGACCCAGCAAGCATAATATGTGGTTGCTCATTCGCGATCGGCAACCACTGATTGTGACTAAGCGGTACATTTGCCCCTGCTACAGGGCTGTCTAGCAAATTTTGCTCGGTGTTTGAGGTGCTGGCAAGGGATAGTGCATTAACCCCCCGATAAATTTTGTGTGCCGCAATGGCTCGCTCTAGCACGAGGGCACTTTCGTACCGCGTATTTAACAGTCGTATATTTTCCGCTAGTGTTAACCGATCGAACAGATCAGCCGGCTCGTTGTCACCATATCGATTGAGTATTAGGTTTGCTCGGTTTGCCAGCGCATTTTCATAGCGTGTTCGTGTCCAAATGCGCAACAATACATTAATACTCATGAGTGCTAGTGGTACCAAAAAAGCAGCCAAAAAAATAAATGGCTCAACGGTATCTAAACGATCGCATGCTATGTAATGTGCGCCGTCACGACAATAGAAAAACTTCCAAATTGCATAAAAGATCCAAAAGACTGCAAATGTACCCGGTACTGCAATAGCCCAAACAGCGTAAACACGAAAATCAATCGGTTTCGGGTATGGCGGTCTGTAATCACGGCCATGCGTAAAACTATCGTGGTACCCGGTCTCGTTGTCCTGAAAAACTTCTGGGCCGCTTTTTGTAACGTTTACATTAGACATATGACATTTTGCTTTCCGAAGGGGGCAAACTATGACGTTTGCCCCCCTTCCACGATTACCTACAGCAGATCAGCAACCTGTTGCGAAGTGCCAGCGGGAAGGTACCGCTTCACGGAATTGCGCGGCGGGTACGGTTCCTGTGTTTCGGGATTGACACCCTTACCGGCCTGGATCACGACCTGGAGCGTTGCACTCTCGCCAAGCAGGCTTTCTGGGTTGATCTCGCCCTTGAATGTGTCAGCATAGCCCAGTGCCTCTAGAAGCTGCCGAACGCGCCACAGCGCGGCCTGCGTGAAGACAAGCTGATCGAAGATGGTCCGGTGATAGTACTCTCCATCATCGTCAATGCGCCAGCGCAACGAGATCATTGGGTTGCCGCTGCTCTTGCTCGTCGTGGCTTCTGCGTGGACGATCGTGCAACCGTACGTTGCAGCGGGAACCGGCTCGTCGCCCTTTGGCACGGACGCAAAATCGATCACAAACGGGCTTGCACCGTCAAGCGCACTGTTGCCGTACGGATCGCGGTTGTCATCGTTCGCAAACACGGACGGATCGATTTCGGCTGTTACTTTCTTGATTGCCATGTGTTTCTGTTGCTCCTATTTCTTGTTTCTGTTCAGTTTCGGCTATTGTATGCGCCGTGCATCACATCTATGCCTAATCCCCTGAGTTAAGTTGTGGACGTTAGATCATAGGCTTCTCCACTAGTTAGGCGATGTATGTGTAGCGCTTGCGCGCGTTGTTGTTTCGGCACCACAATGCAAACATACAAATATGTTTTCGTGCTTCGTAGTCGGATAGCGCTTTGTTTCAAGATAGCATCGGTGCCATGCTTTAGCATAGTGGTTTCCCACACGTTTGAAGAACCATTGACCTAATTGTTTCGGATCAATCATTGGTACTTTCGCTCCAGAGCATCAAGCAGCTTCGCAACAGTCGGATCGGCCATGTATACCGTATCATCAATGCGTATACCGCCCAGATGGTGTTGATCTTTTGCGTATGCAAAGCGGTTTTGCGAGAGCTGTGCAACAGTGTACTGTGCTTTGGTTTGCTTATTCACGTCAACCGCTACTTGCGATTTGTGGGCAAACCGAAGCACTGCAAGGGCTTCTCCTGGTAGCTCTATCACGGCTTGACCACTCAAACCCGGCTCAAAGTATGTATATGCAGTTTTCGCTTCTCCTGGTAGCAGATAGCGCTGCTCTGAGTGTTCCAGACACGATATCAGTACATGAACACTACGAAGCTCTTGAAGAAACGCGGTAGCAATTGTCAACATTTGACGTAGCACAGCAGCGTAATGCGGCCATTCTGCTTTTAGCGGTATATCGCCGGGTTGTAGTTCTTGACCTGTGACAATCGCAAAGCTCTTACGTTGAATTGCGGTTATGCCGTCAAATGACAGTGTTTTATAACCTGGTGTACAACCGAGCTGATCAACCATTGCATGATTGTCCGGTTGACCCTTTGCAAACCAATCATAGATCGCGTTAAGCTCTTTGAGCTTTTGTAATTTGAGTACATACGGTTTGCGACCGAGTGTACTCGGTTTCGTCGTGCTTTGTCGCTTTGTGAGCGTTTCGGGATTGCCCGATACGTCAATGTGCAACATCGGGTAACTGCGATCGTCGTCGCATGCTGAACCGAGAAACGTTGTTTTTCCGCTGCCCGGCTGCCCATAGACTAACACAGCCAGCGTTTCAGGTGTGTCTAGGTTGACGATTTGCACGTTTATTGCTCCTGTTGCTCAGTTAGCTGTAACAACGTTTGGTATGTCATTTCAGACATTTGAGCAATAGTCAAGACAATTGGATCTGTTGAAAACCTTGCCTTAATCCGATCAAGATCGCGTGTTGCACGCGCACGCCGAAGCGTACCTTTTAACAACCAGCGAAGAAAGTTGATCCAAAGCTTGTGAAGCATAGCTATCGCCCCTGATCTGCACACCAGCCGATACACACGTTTGTGTTTGTATCGTTGTCTTCGGTATGGATCTCAGTGTGCCACGAATTACCGTTTGATCCTGGTATGGTCTGTTGTATCGGTTGCGAGACTTGCATTATTAGCAAGATGAGCAAGATCAAGAGTATCCAATGGATTGGGAAACTGCGGCGTTCTTCATTCATCGTCGTTTGTCCTTTGGTGATAAGTGTTTTGAATAAAGTTGTCTTGGAGCAGCTTTTCGCTAAACTCGATTTGCCCTTGCTGCTGCGCTATACACGGCTCTCTGAAAATGCACCAGTTGCACCCAAGTTGACCGTGTTTGTAGATCGGAATTGAAGGCCGCGTCATCTCCAGAGCAACCGCGTACAATTCATCACGCGCGCTTTTGAGTTGTTGCTGAGAGCGGCGTATCATCACGCGCTCAAAAAACGGATTGCCGTTGTCAAGCAAGTGCTGTAAGAAATCGCCATATGTCTCTTGAATAAAATCATTGGTTGCAACATGACCGTGATGTGCTCTGATCGCAGCCAGATAATGCGCGAACGTCGTATCAATTTGCTTGTTCTGTGAGAGATAACCACTTTTCAACACGAGTGGTGATTGCGGCACTGCTTTGCGAATGAGGGTATAGATCACGCCAGCAATCGGTTGTCCTAAAAGCTCTTGCGCAGCAATACAATAGGCATCGGCTTGTTCTTCAAGGTCAAGCTGTTTTAAGCGTTGACTGATACTACGTGTTGTTTTCACTTCCCAGAGATACAATTGATCATCTTTTTTGTGTCGCACGATACCGTCAAAGCGTCCAGCTAGGCGCAAGCTACGTGCCAGAAAGCCGCGATTGGTACGCATCGGTACATCAAATGCCTGTTCGACGTTCAGAAAGTCTAGATCGTTGTCCTGAAACTTGCCACGATACGAACCGCGCCATTGCATATAATGGTTCAATATTTCGATACATAACTCGGTTTGCTCTACAATTGTTATGCGATTTGCAGCATAGATTGTGGGATATTGTTGTTGCAATTTGTCAGTTTCAGCGCGTACCAGCGCGGGTACCACGGTTATCGGATTTTCACCATAACGGTACAAACCGTCAAGCGCGCCGTGGATCACGCGCCCAGTGAAAAACGGTGTATAGATACCGATCGGTGTCAAATTGCGACGCAACAATGATGAATAATCCCACCTACGACGACATGATTTGAACGCTAATACATCTGAGATATGCAGTTCAAATGTTTTCAATACTTGTATCCTCTTTCCACGTTTCATGACGGATAACTTGATTTAATGTATATCGAGGTATATCAAATATTTCGCATAATGTAGTACGTGAGTACTCACCTGTTGACCACAAATCACGAATAACCCAAACATACAACCAATTTATTTTTGCTCTGCCGTTTTTTGTTCCTTTACGTGCTTTTTGTTCGGGTTTAGCTTGTCTATTTTTCTTGATACAATCTTCTATGTTTTCTTTTTGCGTACCATCAAAAAGATGTTTTGGGTTACAACATATCGGGTTATCGCAGCTATGGCAAACATTTGCTTTTGGTTGACCATTTGTCAGTGTAAACGCTAGTCTATGTGTCCAGTAAGAACCGTCACTTAATGTTATTTTCCCATAACCCGATTGACCGTAACCACGATCGAAAGGCCAGCACTCATCAATAGTTTTGACAGTTACCCTAGCCCAAAAACGATCTATGTCTTTTTGATTTGGCATTGATAATGCTCCTCTTTTTGCTAGCCGCCAGGGCCGATTTTCACGGTGAATGCGCTAGCGCTCAAACCGTATGCGAACCGTAAAACGGCTGAGTACTTCACCTAACTACCTCAGTTCACATCTAACATATTGCCTCCTAGTGCTCACAGAATACGTTCGATACCCTGTCGTGCGACACCCGTAGTATAGCCGATCTACGATAGGGTGTCAAGCATTATTTTGCCGCGTCCTGCTGGGCTCTGAGATACCCATTTACCAGATCGGTAGTAGACCATTTCGCACTGAGAGCCCGCCGTACCAGAGCGTCTATGGTTTCAGATCCATGAGCAGTCACTGCCTGGAGATACATAATCATACGCGGTTGTGTCGCTTGCAAATCGCGTTCAGTGCGATCCATGGCTTGTGCCATGGCGATCGATGACCAGTGTTGATCTAAAAAGACAGTGTTCCAAATGTGTCCTAAGTTTAATCCCTCTTTTGCTGCATCGATCGTTACAACCAATCGCGGTGTGCGCTCCATCTCGGTTGTGAGTGTTTCTATGCCGCCGACGTAGTACGGTATTTGGAGCATGTTTGCGATGCGAATTGCAGTATCGCGAAATCGAGTAAAGATCAGTAGCGTTTCGTTCGGGTTGTCATCGATGTATTCAAGCAACCAATCGATCTTCGCGCCGTTTTCATCAGTGCCAAGCAGTCTCGGATCTACCGCAGCCTGTTGCAATCGCAAGATACGACCTAGTACATTTTTGACTAAAAGTGTTTCACCCGTATCAAGTTTCAGATCCATTTCAGCTATGTCAATGATGCGTTGATATAATTCAGCTTGCTTGTGCGTCATTTGCACAGGTATGTACTGTTGTATTTTTGTCGGCAGTTGCGGTGCTACTTCTGATTTTAATCGTTGTACTAAATACGGCGCAGTGACGCGCGCAAACTTTGCACCGTCTTTCACACCTTTAATATTTTTTGCGCCATCAAGTTCTCCATCGAAATCGACATGAGCCTGAAAAAACGCCCAATAGGATCGGAAAATTTCAGGTCGAAGCCAATTGAGTATCGACCAAATATCTGCTGGATTTCTATCGTATGGTGTACCTGTTAAGGCGAGCTTGCGGTAGGCTTTGATCTTTTTCAATGCCGATGATCGCTGCGCTTTGCGGTTTTTGATACGATGTGCTTCGTCGGCAATCACAACTGCCCAAAAGGTCTTCGCTAGTATCTTTTGATGCCTGACTAGCGCTTCGTAGTGTGTAATGACCCAAAACGCTTTTCGACTGTTGAACGGTTGTAACAATTGAAAAGATGTATCTATGATCACGATGGGAGAGATTTGATCTTGATCTTTAATTTCTTCGTGCCATTGTCGTACCAGTGTTTTCGGCACGACTATCAACACTGGCGCGCTCATGCGCTCCATTAACACGCGCGCAGTTTCGATGCTCGTCACGGTTTTACCCAAACCGCGATCGTCTGCATTGAGCAAGTTTTGTTCCAAACCTTTGACGTATGGTAATTCCTGATACTTACGCAGTGTTTTCATCGTGTCAAACCCTTGTTAAATGCGCGTTGTTTTTTCGTGTGTCTGCGCTTCATTCCCTTGCGATTTGCACTATTAATGCACTTCGGGTAACTTGGCAACATTTTATCAGCTCTATGTGCTTGTCCGTTGTGTGATCGTTTCATAGTGTTTGCCCTCTATGTGTTAAAGCATAATAGCGCCAATGTCGGTAACTGTCGCGAACGTGGTTCGATGGTCCTAGCGTTTTGTAATGCTCGCGTGGGATCTGCGCACTTAGTCGAGCGTTCGGCTCTTGAAAATGGATCGCATGATGCAAGTTAAGCAAATGTGCATACGCCTCTACAATACCAATGATACGAACACTTGGAAACTCGCTACCAATTTGCGATTGCATAGTTATCGTATTGTTGAATAGTTTGAAGCGTTCCAAAATGATCAAGCCGATTTGATCACAGTACGTAACAAAAAAACGATGGAACCAAAACCGACTGTCAAATGTCACTTCTAATGCGGTATGTATGCTATAGGTTTCAGGATCGATCAAACCGTTCGGCACATTAAACGCTGTAAATCCAGTTGTGCCGCCAGGATCGATTGAGAGCGCCAAGCGTGTCATGGCATATCCTCTCTAACAAAACTACGCAATGCTAGCATTTGTTGTAGTTCTTTTGCGGTACACGTTATTTCATACCAATGGTAGGTAACAATCGGCTCTTGTCCCTTACGTCGTGTATATGTTTCGGTACAACGGGTTTTCACTGTAATACTATCAGAGTGCCGATCATATGCAAACTCACGTAAGTTTTTTTCTACAAGTACTAGGCTCTTATCCTGTATGTCCGGTGTACTGCCCTGTAGCTGTTCTATTTTCATAATTGTGTCCTATCGGGCGCGTGTGGCAGTTGCGTGCAGCACGCGCCCGCTGAAAGGGCTCTAGGCGTATTCTTGCAGCGGTATCATATTGCGATCGGGAACGGTCTCCTCTGAAACTAGGACAAGTGTTTTAAGACGTATATGAACATGCAAAAGTGTTTCATCTTCCATGAACGCACTCGTTTCGTTTTGCGCGTTCAGATAGGTCACCAATGCTTTGGGTGGGAGCTTGCGAAGCTGTTTGATCAGCTTGCCTACCGTGAGCGGTTTTGGTGCTTTCATTATGTGTGCTCCTTTACGGAAATCGTAGTTGTGTCGTCGGAAGCCAGGTTGCTGAGTAATTACCGGCTTCCAATGTGTCGCCTAGACCAATGATGCAAAATGCGATCGTTGCTCCTAGCGAATATGCGATCACACGCACCGGTACCGATCCGTTGCCGCCGTGCCATACTGCACGTATCGGCAACATTGGCTCATGCTGATCGGGCTGTGCAGAGTATTCAATCAGGCTCACGGTTTTACGCTCCCATCGTCATTAAAATGTTTGTTATATTGTTCGATGTGGTGAAGCATCGTACGTAGTTCGGTTTCGGTGAGTGTTACAGCAAAACCTTCGTATATCGGTTCACTCGGATCGGTTATCATGATAGTTGCGGTACACACAATACCAGCGTTTGGATCGGTTGACGTGCCAGTATACGTGATCTTACCGTTTGCCAGTACTTTGGTGGTAAAGCGCCTACCGTGACGTACCTTGTGCATGATCATTTCGGTTACTCCTTTGTCAACACGTCTGTCAAGTCGAGTGTGCCGTCAAGCAAGCGCTTGCCTAACTCGCGATTGATCGGAGTTTTCAGAAGTTGATTGAGCCGATCGTTGAACTTGATAAACTTGTCCAGATCGGTACGGTACTTCACGAAGAGAAACTCTCCCCCGACACGATCACCTTTTTGATTATTGCATCTGCTACAGCAGGTTGCCAAGTTACTTTCGTGATTGGTGCCACCTTTGGTCACTGGTATGACGTGATCTAACACACGAAGCTTGGCTTTCACCTTTGCAAGGTTACGATTGCAGTAGACACACCTGAATTGATCGCGTAAGTAGATCGCTAGCCGCTTTTCGCGCCGTATCCAATGCGCGCCGTTCCAAGTCCCTTGACGTGCTGGCATTGTTTTAATCCTTGAAAAAGATATGCGTCCATTGGAACGGTACACCTGCGTTATGCGCAGTTTGTTGATCTACGTCACGATCACCGACATAGAGCACGCCCAGTGCCGCTTGCTCTGGGTAATCACAAACGGCCTCTTGGATCATAGCTCTGGACGGCTTTCGACGCATCGCCGCTACATGGCTGTTGTAACGCGGATCGGGTGATCGCACATCTGCAAAACACACATAAACGGCTGCGCGATCGATCCGAAGTGGCACACAAACCTCCGCGATCTTACGCTCCCAATCTCGTTCGGTAACGTGACCGAACGCGACACCCGCTTGATTGGTAACAATACCAAGCGCATGACCACACAAATACAGGCGTGCCAGCGTGGCTACACGTCCAGGCAATAACGACCATTCGTGATAGTTTCGATTTAAACTGTCCATATAGCACGTAATCAACGTACGATCAAGGTCAAAGAGGTATAGCATCGGTTTAACTCCTTCGGAGTGATCCACAAGTGCGGTATGTTAGTCGTCAAATGCGTTACACGATTGCCAAATTTCGTTGAGTGACTACTCAGGAAACAATTCATCTATGTCGAGCCGCGCGCGTGTAGCCCGATTGATCTTGTCCGTGTCTAATGCAGCCAGCGCGTGAATGTCGATACCGGCGTTTTCAGCACAGATAGGACCGATGCCTGCCTGCTTGCTGATCGGTACAGTCAACTTGCGACCGCAGATGAAACAGTTGCCCGATGCCATCGCCCAAAGCTTTCCAAACTCCGCATGCTTGCCAAGCGTCAAAAGCTTATTCAAGGCATGGTCGATTGCACCGTTGTGAAGAAATCGCTTCCAAAGCCTGTGATCAGCGCCGCTTACAAATGCAAAGCCTTCAAAATCGGTCTCATTGCTAGCACCGATCTGGTATCGTGCAATCTGTGTACCAGCAGGTTTGTTGAATTTCTCAGGACAATCAACCAGTTCAATCACGCGATACTCACCGCGATCGTTGATCGGCACGGTGTAAGTACCGTTCGGCACAACGCGATCAAGTGTCGGTGTGGTGTAGTGAGGGTCGTCGGAAAGATCAACCGGCTTGACAGCTTCTTCGAGCTTGCTTGTGACAGTATTATACGGACGCATATCAACGTAGAACGAACTAACCGCAGCGCGGCCTTCGGCATGATGCGTGTGACCTTGTTGTGGTTGTCCATACACCTCTAACGTGATCGATGGTGTCGCAAGCTCTTGCCGGGCTTCACGGACCATCACATTGAGCGCGCCGCGCATTTGACCGT